>Ga0207918_100027_pt1 | contig 44708 bp, 41 predicted proteins | sample DeeseametaMP0440_FD_184211 | JGI IMG/M metagenome (GOLD analysis project Ga0207918, IMG submission 184211) | Marine microbial communities from the Deep Atlantic Ocean - MP0440 (SPAdes) | ecosystem: Environmental > Aquatic > Marine > Oceanic | place: East of Rio de Janeiro, Brazil, South Atlantic... | reverse complement strand
AAGACTGGATCAAGGTTTATAACAACGAAAGACCCCATGATTCACTTAATGATATGACACCTGCTGAGTACAGGCAGGTGGCTTAATAATTCTACGATGATGTTGTGTTAAGAATGGGGTATTTACAGGCATCAGCATTGAATGGAGTATGACACAAAACGCTTGGGACAAACGGTTCTGTGAGGATTATTGGGCCTACAATAATAAAATGAGTTATGTGGATTATATCCGTCTGCTTTGTCAAAAATATAGCATTAATACGCATGTATTATTTGAAACCGTAAGCCAATGCTACGCTTGCTTAGATGATGTGTGCTGCGAATATTGCGGAAGCGCCTGTCCTATTGAAGTACCTGCCGATATTGCTTACATGCGAGCAAAAGAGAGTTGGTTTTGCGCAGTGTGTGAGCATGCTATGTGGCGCGGGGATTCTGTTAGCAAATAGAACCAGCTTCAATTGATAGTAGCAGCCAAAGCCATACGTTTACTACGTGTGGCTTTGTTTTTCTTCAGCATAAATTCCATTCAAACGAAAAAATTCAGGCTCATCAGTACTATTTGAACTATAGTATATAAAGGTATCGTCACCAGACAACAACTCTTCAACAGCTTCTGTTACATAAGCCATGGATTCCAGTGGTAAGCTTTGCGGACTCTGCATGCCAACAAATATTCCTTTAGTATCATGAGCTTTTGCAAGTAGATCAATCAGCTTGTGTGTGGCTATCTTTATCATATCGAATTCATGCCCGCCTGTAGAGCTCGCTTGAACAAACTGAAACGAATAACCACACTCAAACAAGCTTATAACGTCTGCTACATCTATACCGATAATAGTACTTGCGGACCTTACATCTAGCAGTTCAACGACATCATTTACTTCATTAGGCTGGCATCTAATAATGCCTTCTACAATATCTAAGCGTTCATACTCATTGTTATCTGTCTGTAAGCCTACTAAAATATCAGCCTCTGCTTTCTCTCTTAGCTCTAGTAGTGCCTGCTCATTCCAACCGTCATTGATCATAAAACAGGCGATAATAGATGGCGAATAATGGTCTTTATCTGGTCGGTATAAGGCGACACACGGAACACTATCTATTTTTGAGTTGTCGAGCTGATATTTCATGATTAGACCTTTTGTTACTCTAAATGTTATGACACTAAAAGTATCACTCGTTTTTATTTTTATACTGACTTACCGTATGATTAATGAATTTGAGGCTGTCCTAGATAACTAGTTCAAACCCTGTTTAACCCACTGTTTTAATTGTAGTCATTGCGACTTTGGGTCACTGTGATTAAAACGCCACTCACATTCCTTTAAATAGAGGTGAAAATGTTCTTTTGGAACTCCGTTAAACTTACGTAGATGCCGTTTAGCTTGGTTCCAAAAGTTCTCTATACCATTAATGTGATTCTTGTCATTAACAAAGGTTTTAGAGTGGTTAATACGATAATGAGTAAACTCACTGACATCTAATGCGTTATAGCTTTTAAATGAGTCAGTATAAACAATGCTATCAGGCTTCACTTTTTCTCTTATGATGGGGATCAAAGTATCTGCTTTAGCATTGGGTATAATACAAGCGTAGACCTTGCCATTACGCTTTAATAGGCCAAACACGGGCACTTTGCTACCAGCACCTCGCCCTCGCTTGCCTTTACGAGTGCCACCAAAGTATGATTCGTCTACTTCGATTTCGCCTTCAAATAGACCAGGGGCTTGACTATTCTCGTAAATAAGCACTCGTAGCCTATGAAAGTAATAACTGTCTGTCGTTTTATTAACACCGACTAGGCTTGCTGCTGTTCTCGCGGTAGAACCGGCAACAAATAACTCGATGAGTCTGTTTTGTTTATACCAACTTAGTTTACTCTTTCTCATAGTGCTATCCTAAATAATTTTGCTTATCTAGGACAGCCCCTATAACGTGCTTCTCAGGTGACGACATCAGCGTTTTTTAGGGTACGTCATTATCAGTTTCAATAGGACAGAGAGTCGATTGTTTAATACACCCTGATACTAAAAATTGATAATAAGCACTGTCTTGTATAGCTTAGCGAATTTTTTAGTTTTCAAAGAAATACCCAGGTAGCTTGGGCAATATTGGGGTTTGTTTGAGCGCTTTTATCGTCATGATAAAACTAGCCAGCACCATTCAGGATCAGGTTTGGGTTTATCTATCGTTCAGGCTATTGCTAATGCTCATAAAGGGACGGTCAATATCACTAACAAAGATGAGTATTGTTTTGAAGTTACTGTAGGATTATTGATTGCTAAGTAGCATACACCTCAATATCCTAGTGTTCAAAATATTAATAATATGTAGACCTACTATAGGTCTATTTTATTTTGATAAGTCGAAAGGCTCTGAATGCTATTATTCATATAGTGTATAAGGCTAGATTATGAAGTCTAATTTTCTTAGGTGATGTTGTTGATATGGGGGTATGAACAAAATGCCACTTTTATCTTTTTTAGTATTGACTGCTTTGGGTTCTAGTGTTTGGACAACTGTACTGACGCTTGCAGGTTACCACTTCGGCAAAAACTACGAGGTTATAGAGACTGCGTTAGCACCCTACTCAAAGATTTTTTTATCGATTGCTATAGTAATTATAATTAGTTGGTTTATTAGGCGTCGACTAACCAGCTAAAGTAGAGGCAATATGCATCCTTAAGCTTATTATCTAACTATTTATTTTTAAGAATATATTATCTTCTTAAAGCATTACTCAACCCAAATATCTTAACGTCTTCTTAACAGGCCTCTTGTTATCGTAAGGAATCAAACTCCTTACCATCCTGTTGAGAAGCCTAGTTATGTCAACCCCTCAAGCACTTAGCACTGAAATCACCAAAGCTCCTACCAAAAAAAGCTATCTAAACAGCATTTTTAATCATGAAATTAATCTTAACTATCTGATTATTATCGTTGCGCTCTATTTAGTCACTACTGCAAATTTTGGTTTTTTCGCGCAAGTGCTTAGCATTTACCCTCTTGGTAATAACGTTGGCTTCATAGTTTCTATCACAGGCTTATTGTTCGGCTTAATGTGGCTACTCATCCAATTATTTTGCTATCGTCCTATTGCTAAACCAGTGCTCATCGCTATGGTAATGATAGCGGCCGTATGTGGCTATTTTACTGACGCTTATGGCACTATTTTCGATACTAATATGCTGATCAATAGTATACAAACCGATCAACGTGAAGCGATGGGGTTGATGTCGCTAAGCTTCTTTATACGAGTGTTCCTGCTAGGCGTTATACCCGCAGTTATTATTGCTAAAATCCGCATAAAAAGAGTACCTATACGTCGAGCGCTATGGCAAAAAGCGTTAACCTTAACCTCATCTATCGCCTTAATAGCTGTCTGCCTACTGTCTTTTGGCGATCAATACGCCACCTTTTTCCGTCAGCATAAGATAGTCCGCAGTTACGCAAACCCTATTACTCCTATCTACTCGGTTATCAAATTAGGTACCGATTATGTTGAGAAACTTCGTCGTCCTGATACATTGACCCTGCATGCGACAGATGCCAAACGTATAACTCCTACTGCTGGAACTAACGCAGCAAAGCCTAAACTCATGGTATTTGTCGTTGGTGAAACAGTACGTGCTGATCATATCGGTCTTAATGGCTATGAGCGCGACACTATGCCTCTGCTGACTAGCCAACCAGATGTCTATAGCTTTAAAAATGCGACCTCTTGTGGCACGTCCACCGCTTATTCCGTACCTTGTATGTTTAGTTATGCTAATCGAGAAAATTATGATTACAATACGGCAGACTATAATGAGAACGTATTAGACACACTAAATAAGCAAGGCGTCAATGTTATTTGGCGCGACAATAATTCGAGCTCTAAAGGGGTCGCGGATCGAGTAACTTTTGAAGATTATAAGACGGCTGATGTCAATCCAAATTGTGATGAGGAGTGTCGTGATATCGGTATGCTTGACGGTTTTGATACTTTAATTAAGTCAGATGCACCTGCCAAAGATACGCTTATTTTATTGCATCAAATGGGCAATCATGGTCCTGCTTACTACAAACGTTATCCTAAGGAATTTGAAGAGTACAAACCTGTATGCATGACTAATGAGCTCTCTAAATGCGATGATCAATCCGTCATCAACGCTTATGACAATGCCATTCGTTATACTGATTACTTCTTAAATAACGTGATTAATACGCTCAAAAAGTATGAGCAGGACTATGATGTCATAATGGTATATATTAGCGATCATGGCGAAAGTTTAGGCGAGAATAATATTTACTTGCATGGCATGCCCTACGCTATCGCACCTGATGCGCAAAAGCAGGTGCCTGTCATCATTTGGTCACCTAATAGTAATAATATTGATAAAAGTAGTCTCGTTAGTATGATTGATCAGCCCGTATCACATGACTTTATTACGCCAACTTTACTTAACTTTTTCGGTATTACTACCGATGAGGTAGCAGCAGCGCCAACCTTCTTTAAATCTACCCATTAAGACCTTTATCATAAGCCCTGCTAGCATTTATGCACGAGACCACTATGTACAAGATACTCATCATCGAAGACAATCCCGATATCGTCGCCAATATTTATGCCTTTTTTGAACCTAAAGGTTTTGAGCTGGACAACGCTCATAATGGCATTAGCGGCCTAACACTCGCTGCAAATAATCGCTATGACGTTATTTTATTAGATGTCATGCTGCCGGGTATGGACGGCACCAAGCTATGTAAAAAACTGAGAGAAGAGCTACATAATAAAACCCCCGTATTGATGCTGACGGCTCGTGATACGATTTTGGATAAAGTCGCAGGCTTCGATAGTGGCGCTGATGATTATCTGGTCAAACCCTTCTCACTCATTGAATTAGAATCACGGATTAAAGCGCTTATCCGTCGACACCAAGATGAGCATTTTGAGCACAGCTTAGCTGTCGGACCATTATCCTTAAATGCTAATGAGCACACGATTAGACGAGAAGGTACATCACTAAAACTGACACCAACAGGGTTTAAAATTTTAGAAACATTAATGAATGCGTCGCCACGAGTCGTCAGTAAAAGTGAGCTTGAGGAAAAGGTATGGGGTGAGGATATTCCAAGTAGCGATGCGCTACGGACTCATATGCATAGTGTGCGCGTACAAGTCGACAAGCCATTTGCCAGACCTATGATAATGACGATGCCTGGAGTGGGTTATCAAATTGTTGATCCCGATAAAGTGTAGAATATCTTAGTACGATTTACAGACTCAATCTGATTAAGAGTCGTCCTAGTTATACCTCCTATCCTCTTTCTACTACCTTATACTATGAAGTAAATGCCATGTTCAGCCTCGACTCTATCGCTAATAAATTTCGACTGTCATATTTTTTATTTGCCATATTACTTTGCGCTGCTTTCGTCAGTATTTTTATGTACGCTGAGACAAGGATGGAGCAAGAGTTGGTCAAAGCTCGCTTACTGCAACAGCTAGAGCTTAGTCAAGAAAAGGATGGCGATCAGCCTGTCTACACTGCAGATCCGGGCATAAAAATTTATCGCTATAATCATGCACCTGATAATTTAAAAGCTTTGGCAACCGAGACAGTGCAAGAGATGCCCGTAACCGTGCCCACCAAAGGTGGCGATGTTAGAACGGAACTGCATTTTTTTCACTATCAAAAAAATAAGCAAAACTATATTTTGAGCTATTTAGAAGACACTGAGATGGTAATGGGGAACTACCCTGTCCTTGCCATCTTTGAACACCTAGAAGATATCTTTGCCAATGCCTTAAGAGTTGCCGTTATTTTAAGCTTACTAATTGCCGCAATATTTTCTCAGCTATCCTCTAGGCAAATTACTAAACCTTTATTAGACTTAAAAAAAGCAGTAGAAACCGATCATCAAAACTTAACCGAATTGACCCATTTGCCCTCCGAGGTTGGCGTATTAGCACGCGCTATTGATGAGAAGAATCATAAGTTTGAGCAGTATCTCAAACGTGAGCAGCTATTTACTGGAGATGTTAGCCACGAGCTGCGCACGCCTTTGACGATTATTATGGGTGCATCAGAAGTACTGGCTTCTCAATTAGAAGGCGATAGCCGTTTGAGCGAGTTTACTAATCGTATTAGTACTACAGCTAAAGAGACCTCTGAGATTATCAGCGCGTTATTACTACTCTCGCGTGCTCCTGAAAAACTGGACGCTCCGCAAACCTCTATCAATAGCATTGCTAACAATGAAGTGGAACGCTTAAAGTATTTGCTACGGTATAAGACTGTGACTTATGCAGTAGTCGCTGAACAAGAGTATTTTGCCTACGTACGACCTGAATTACTAAAAATGGCACTAGGCAACTTAATAAAGAATGCCTTTCAATACACGGATGAGGGTGAGGTAGTTATTATTATTGACGATAAAAAAATCACCGTTACCGATACTGGCTTGGGTATTCCTGAAGCGATGATGCCTCTACTCTATGAAAGGTTTGAGCGTTTAGAGCAAAAGAAAAATGATGGGCAATTAACTGATAAGTTCTCGTCAAAAGATTATACGAGCTATAAGGTTGATGGCACAGGGTTAGGTCTAAGTATTGTTCAGCGCATCATGACGCATATGGGCTGGCAACTTACCCATCAAGCTAATGCTGCAGGCGGCAGTACGTTTAGTATTTATTATAAATAAATTCTACTAATAAACAATCTTTAAAAGCCTAAGACATTACAAGTTAGCAGTACAGTTTAAAACCATTTCTTACTTTTAAAATACACAACGATGGCCACAGTCAATGTTACCATCACACCCCACAAGGCAAAGTAACCCTCATTCCATTTTAACTCAGGCATATAGTCAAAATTCATACCGTAAACGCCTACCAAAAATGTTAATGGTATAAATACGACTGACACTAAGGTCAAGGTACGTATGATTTCATTCAAACGATGGCCCTGAATTGAGAATATCAGATTGGTTTTACTATCAAGCTCAAACAACTCAAAATCAATTTCGTCAATCAAGTTGTTGGCTTGCTCTTTAAGTTCGGTGAAATACTTACTATCCATAGGAATAATATTAATCGTTTCCAGCTTTACAATGGTATTGCGAAGGCTCAGCGTCGCTTTCTTAAAGTTCAACATGCGACGTTTTTGCTCCTCAACCTTTTTAGTAAAATAAGGCGTTGGATTAATATTGGTCACCTTTATCGAGTCACCGTCAGCATTCAGTAATTTCTCAAACGTCTCTTCATAGTTTGCTATCAATGACTCAATCAACAGAAAAAGCAAATAATCTACTTTTTTGCTTCGAACTTGTCCTTTGCCTTCGCCTAAGCGATCACGAATCCACTGAAAATGATTGTTATTGTTTTCTTGCAAACTCCATAACATATTTGACGATACAACGAAAATCAGTTGTTCATTATCTAGATTTTTGTCATCAGTTTTTAATACCTTTAGAGCGATAAACAGGACATTATCGAGTTCGATAACCTTATTGGCATGCTCATCATCTTGCAGTAATTTAATTAAGAAGTCATCAAATTGATTTTGGATGACAACTTGTTTCATCTCATCTAATTCATTCAGACCATAGGTATTGAGCCAAAAAACTTCGTCGCCGTGAGGCTTAAAGTTTAAAATTAAGATATCTTCGCAAGGTACTTTTAATACTGTTGAAGATGAATAAGCGATAAGTGTCGTATTTCGTAAGAATTCGTCTGACATCCTTCTTCCTCCTATAGATACACCTTTAATCAAAACTTAGCAAGCCTAGTATCTAAGCCAGACATTAGATCTGTTAAACATTTAGTAGTCTTTTAAATAATGATTTAACTCAGAAAATTAAGCAATATTTATTATATCTACTCGCTAATCAAGCTCTTATTTTCCGCTAAGTTTCCCCTATGTCGTCTCTCGTATTATAGATTCATACCCACGAGGTAGCTGGCAAAACCACTAATGGTGTGTCAGAAATTGATTAATACAAAGGATGACTCTCATGAAAAACTTATCAACGCTAACCAAATCAGCAATCATCGCCCTTACTATTGCAGGCGTAGGTGCAACCGCTATCGCCGCCCCTGCTGCTAATACCAAAGCCGTAACTGGATCAAGTGAAGCTGTCAGCGCTATGCAAAGTAAGATCAGCTTAACGCAAGCAATCGATATAGCTAAACAGAATGCTAAAGGTGATCTAATCAGCGCAGAATTCGATTATGACGACGATGATGATAATGGCAACGGTGCTGTAACGGGCGAGTATGAAGTTGAGTTTGTATCAAACGGTACGGCTTACGAGGTCAAGATCGACGCCAATACTGGCAAAGTCATCGAGACTGAAAAAGAGAAGTTAGATAAAGAAGACATGGCTGAATATAGAGCGCTGATGCAAGCCAAAGTTACGCTAACTAGTGCTATGCAAAAAGCCACTCAAAGCGTAAATGGTAAAGTCATCGGTGTTGAGTTCGAGCTTGAAAAAGGTCAAGCCTTATATGACATCGAAGTTGTCAAAGACAATCAGATATATGATGTGAGCATAGATGCCAATACTGGCAAGGTTCTAAGCAGCCAAGTTGATATGGAGGATGATGGCTAAAAAGTAAGCAAAGCTAAATACTAACTCTTCATTAATAGGATGCAGTAGCCAATACCTTGATAAACAAGGTGTCGGCTATTGCTTTTTTGTATATATTGAATTTTGATATTAATATTGCCCTTTCCAAATAATTTTATAAATATTTTTTATCTTAACGCTTCCTTAACAGCTCCAAGCACATACTGATACCCAAGTGCTAACCAGTGCCCTCCTACACTGGGATCATTACAACAATAAATATATCGGTGATTGCACTTTTTCTTATTTTCACTGTAACTTCAATAGTCAGTAGTAGCCAATACCTTAATCAAACTCGGTATTCGCTACTGCTTCTTATTATATGAAATTCATCTTAACGCGATCTTAACATGCACTGTAATATCATTAAGACCTGCCAGCTATTCTAATCTTAATAAATACTAAGCTATCGATATGAATAATTCCAAGACTACTGCTCTGAGCCACGAACATACAAATCTTGATTATAAAAATCAGCCTGTATCTGATGATACTTTTGTAGCGGATAGTTTTGCAAATGAGGTTAAAGGTAAAAAAGGGTTAGCCCGTATTGTAAAAGCTACGGGGTATTCTATAGATGGTTTTAAAGCGGCTTATAAGTTTGAAGCGGCCTTTAGGCAAGTTATCTGGCTCAATCTCTTATTGTTCACGGTCATTATATTTATGCCTTTTAACGTCAGCGCCAAAATGGTGCTTGTGATTGCTTCATTCTTATCCCTCATTGTGGAGCTTATTAATACGGGTATTGAAGCGAGCGTCGATCATACTTCAACGGATCATCATCCCCTCGCTAAAATAGCCAAGGACGTGGGTTCTGCCGCGCAATTTTTGGCATTATTACTATTGTTCGTTTTGTGGTGCATGGCGTTATCTAATCTTTTATTTTAAAAAGTGCTTAAATTTTTAGCAATTTAATACATTGAGTAAGGTATTTTCATGATTTTAGAAGATAACCCAACTAACTGGATATGGCTTAAGCTTTTTTGCTTAACAATTATTGCCGCTCTAACCTTTGAGCATAGCCAATTTGATGTTCGTATTAGTGAGTTTTTCTATAATAATGGTCAGTGGCTGATAGAAAAAGGCGAACAGCCTTACGCTTTTATTTTTTATGATGGTCCTAAAGCATTATTAATCTTGTTGGCTCTCTATTTAATATCCGTATTGGTTATCAAATACAGACAATCTTCAAATATCGCCTCTATCATCGATAACAATAAAACAAGTAAATTTATTGTGCCCTTCTCAATTCGTGAAATAAGTTACTTACTTATTGTTCTTATTGTGGTGCCTTCTACTATCGCGCTATTAAAAAGCGTTACTCATGTGAGCTGTCCTAATCATCTAACGCTTTTTGGCGGGGATCTACCTTATCTTAATCTATGGCAAAATATGCTTGCTAAAACCGATACAAAATGTTTTCCAGCAGCTCATGCCAGCGCAGGATTTTCTTTGTATGGCTTAGCATTTTTACCTACTCTTTATAAGTATCGCTATCGAATATTTGAAATCGTAACCGTATTAGGCTGGACAATGGGCCTATATAAAATGATGTTTGGTGATCATTTTTTTAGTCATACCTTAGTATCGATGTTGGTGTCTTTGACTATAGCTTGTGCGCTGGCCAGCGTGTTTTTTAAGAGAACAGAGCATAATTATGCTTCAAATAACCATCTTCACACCAATCGCTATCAGCACTAAACCGCCCAAAGCTTCTGCCCAACTGCCGAGCCATGTTCCTGACTGGCGTCCTATATAAGCCCCTAAAACACTTAAAATAGCGGTCGTCAATGCGATGATTAAACAGGCAGCATAAGCATTAACTACCAACAGGTTTAACGTAAAGCCCGCTGCCATCGCATCGAGACTAGTCGCTATAGCCAATGACAGCAAGGTTTTATGACTTACATTGATCCGAGTATCGTCACTAACCGAACACGACTCATAAAGCATCTTAATCCCAAGAGCCACTAGTATGATAAAAGCAATCCAAGCAGCCCATTCCGCAAACCAACCGAGCATAGTAGAGCCAAGCGCATAACCAATTAGCGGCATCACCCCCTGAGCAACACCGAAGTATAATCCAATGAGTAACGCCATTTTTATAAACTGCGACTTACCATCGCTTCTATGTGTCGAGCCAAGACCGATTGCAGCCGCAAACGCATCCGCAGCGAGTGCTAACGCCAATAATAGTATCTCAAACATAATAAAATATTACTCTGTATAAGGATTATCGAAAGAGCAACAGCATTATAGCCCAAAAATATGAGTAGCTAACTGAACGCTTATTCTACGCTAAGCTTCTTCTATGTCTTGTTTTGTATGATGGACTCATATCGACACTTCTGACAACTTTGATAATGAGTCGTCAGACATGAACCTTAAATACGGAGTAAACACGATGAAAAAACTATCAACCCTAAGCAAATCCCTACTTATTGCTCTTAGCGTTCTAGGTATTGGTACTCTCGCTGTTGCCTCAGGTCAAATACCTGCTATTTCAGGCGCAAAGACGAGTGACGCAGTCGCGATAGCACAGAGTAAAATCAGTCTAGAGCAAGCCGTCGCTATTGCACAAAAAACAGTCAAAGGAGACTTAATTAGCGCTGAGTTTGACCAAAACGATTATATGGCAAGTGGCGAGTATGAAATCAAGCTTATCAATGATGGAGTGGAGCATGAAGTAAAAATTGACGCCAGTAGCGGCAAAGTTCTAAAATCTAAGCAGGAAAAAATAGATCAAGACGACTTAGCAGAATATAACGCTATGAGGCAAGCCCAAATAACCCTAACCCAAGCCATGCAAAAAGCAACGCAAAGTGTTGGTGGCAAAATTACTGAAGCAGAGTTTGATTTTGATAACGGTATACCCGCTTATGAGATTGAAATAGCTAAAGGGATGGACATAAATAAACTGATAATCGATAGCATGAATGGTCAGGTTGTCAGCAGTCAGTTAGATGATGATTAATATTTTAAAACTTGGTTGAATATAGCTTAACAACGGCTCTACTCTGTACACTAGTATCGATTAGAGCTTTTTAGTTTGAGGACGCTATAAAAAGTGTCACTATAGATAAATATTTTTTAATCCTACTAGTCACATAATAAGGATATCCCATGCGCGTATTGGTAGTCGAAGATGACTTGATGATTGGCGAGAGTCTGAGCGAAGCCTTGCAAGATGAGGCTTATACGGTTGATTGGGTCAAAGACGGTCGTCAAGCCATACTGACATTAAGGGTGCAACCTTATGACATCATCTTATTAGACTTAGGTCTTCCAGAAGTTGATGGCATGGGCGTGTTGACTGCTATTCGCGATGCCAAGATTGAAACACCAGTGTTGATACTCACCGCGCGTGATCAATTAAAAGATAGAATTGCAGGCTTAGACTCAGGGGCTGATGATTATGTCGTCAAGCCTTTTGAGTTAGGAGAAGTCTTTGCACGCATGAGAGTACTTATTCGCCGTGCCCAAGGCAAGGCTGATAATCAAGTGACGGTTGGCAATTTAAGTTTAGATACCGCGCACAAACGGGTCATGATGGATGGTAGCCCTATCGATTTAACCGCAAAGGAGTACATGCTTCTCACTACCTTTATGCTATCGCCTGAAAAAGTCATGTCCAAAAATGAGCTTGAGGATTCGTTATATGGCTGGGGCGGCGAAGTTGAAAGTAACGCCATTGAGTTTTTGATTCATAGTTTACGCAAAAAGGTCGGACAAGATAGAATCAAAAATGTTCGTGGCCTTGGATGGTATATCAGCAATGCCTAAATTTCGTAAGCCCTTTAACTCATTACAGTTCCAACTTATCTTTTGGTCTGTTGTGTCATTATTACTACTGGCAATAGTGGCTGGTGGTTATGGATTTTGGTACAGCTATAACGAGATAAATGACTTTCAGGATGATAACTTAAAAAATACTGCTGCCTTATTAGAGCAGTCGCTTAATATTAGTGGTTTAAATAATAATGCTGCTTATTCATACAGTGACGAGCATGCCCGCAGCAACATTCACTTTGATACCGATGACGATGATGGTGCGATCACCGTTGATATAGTCATACTCTCCGCCTCACTCAATAACGGGGTAGAAGATTATCAGAACGTTCAAAGCGATGATGAGCATGATTACTCAGAACCTATACCGTTGGCATTAGTAAATAGCGTTCCACAAGGGATAAGCGATCAAAACATTGACGGTCATTCTTGGCGAACCTATAGAAATGATGTCAAGATTGAGTCTTTAGATACTGATGAAGAAGTGGCTCTAATTTTGCGCCAACAGACAGATTTACAGGATGATTTAGCCAAAGCTAGTGCCTTACAGTCTTTTTTACCCCTTATTATCGGTATAGCATTATTACTGCTTTTACTGCCTTTTATCATGTGGCGCATGATGAAACCTGTGCGTCAATTGCATCATGAGATAAGCGCACGTAATGAGAATGACCTAAGTCCTTTATCGATTGGTAGACTGCCCTCTGAATTGCTGCCACTAGCCGAATCGTTAAATAGATTATTGGCTATAGTCAAAATTAGTATTGAACGTCAGCAACGCTTTATCGCTGATGCTGCCCATGAACTGCGCTCGCCGCTGACTGCCATCTCACTACAATTACAACGATTACAGCGTATTAGTAATGATAACGTTATGTCGGAAGGCCTCGATAAACTGGCTATTCGCTTGAGGCGTAATCAAAGTTTGGTTGAGCAATTATTAACGCTCGCTCGTGCTGGTAATATCAATACCGAGCTTGGTACCGAGACAACAGCAACCAATGTTAAATCTATTATCGAACAAGTCATAGGGTTACTCATTCCTATTGCTGATAATAAGAACATCGAACTAACTGTCGACTTACAGTCAAGTAGCAAAGTAAAGATAGATGAGACATCATTATTAATGCTCATAAAAAACCTGATTCAAAACGCTATTATTTATACGCTAGATAATGGTCAAGTCATGGTTAAACTCTATCAACTTGAGCAAAACTCAGGCAGTTTGGATAAATCGGCTTTAAATGCTCAATATAATTTTGGCTCACATGTGATTCAATCTGGGAAATTAAATGATATATCCAAGACGCTAGATAACAAATTAGTATTACAGATCATAGATTCAGGCGCAGGCATTGACCCTAGTGATTATGAGAAAGCTTTTGAACCCTTTATACGGCTTAATCAAGTGATTAGTGCAGCTGATCAATTTAGCGACAGTAAACTTAACAATAGTATAAGCGCTTCAAGATCAGATAGCGCAAGTAAGCAATCACAGGAAATAGAAGGTACAGGACTTGGGCTCTCTATTGTTAAATCAATCTGTGAGCAGGCAGGTATCGATGTCTTTATGAAGGACTCTAATTCTGAGATTTTAAACTTACATGATAATCGAGGACTTTGTATAACTTTGATCTTTTAAACTCATACATAGAAATTTTAATAGATCTAAATAGTTGCATCTTCACACTTTCTTAACATCTCTATTGATAATTTAGTGACATCTACAACGTAACATTAAATTTGTTTACTAATAGAGTGAATCTAACCATGAATACAACTGAGCTATGCTGAAGAAACCGTACAAGTAAACTTGGTAAACTAAGCATATTAATCGGAGTTTATCATGGTCAAGAAAATAAGAACCTACAGTGACGAATTTAAAGCTGAAGCCGTTAAGAAGATATCAGACAACAACGGCAATATCTCAGCCACTGCAAAGCAGCTTGGCATCGCCATGCAGACCTTATCTAATTGGCATAACAAAGCCAATCAAGGCAAGCTTGTCGGCACAGAGCAATATGATCCTGATCTTATAAGTGCTCTTCAAGAAATAAAGCAGCTCAAACGCCAGCTTAAAGTTGCCGAAGAGGAGCGCGAAATACTAAATGAGGAGGGATAAAGCGAAGCACTGCTTCGCCCCGACGCAAGGGGAGAGCTATGCTCGAGTTGGCGACGGCGTACTTCGCGAATGAGGAACGTTAAGAAACAGTCTGGGAGACTGTTTTAGTGACGCAAGGCGAAGGGCTATGCCCGCAGTGACAGTTAGTAAAGTACGCCTTCATCAAAGATAACCAGCACTTCTTTACCATCACCACTATGTGCCGCGTGCTAAGGGTTAAGCATTCAAGTTACTACGACTGGCTGAGTCGCGATATCAGCGAGCAGCAGATACATCGCAACCATTGTGAGCTACTCGTTAAAGCCGCTCACAGTGAAACTCATGAGCGCTATGGTGTTGAGCGTCTGCATGCGCATCTAAGTGAGCAAGGTCATAACATCAGTCCCTACATGGTCAGAAGCATCAAAGAGGAATACAGCATCAAATGCCGTCGCCACAAACGCTTTAAAGTCACCACCGACTCTAATCACGACAAGCTGGTCTATCCAAACGTGCTCGATCAGAAGTTTGACACCAGTCGCCCTAACCAAGCATGGGTAAGCGATATTACTTATATCTGGACGAATGAGGGTTGGCTGTACTTAGCAGGGGTCAAAGACTTATACACCAAAGAGCTGGTCGGCTATGCGATCAACAAACGCATGACCGCAGATCTAGTATGCAAAGCATTGAACATGGCCATCAAGAATAAACAACCAAGCAAAGGGCTAGTCGTTCACTCTGACAGAGGCAGTCAGTACTGTAGCCATGCTTACCACAAGATCATCAAGCAGCATCAGTTTACAGGTTCAATGAGCGGTAAAGGCAACTGCTTTGACAACGCACCCATAGAAAGCTTCTGGGGCATATTGAAGAACGAGCTAGTATATCACCAAGACTATAAAACAAGGTTTGCAGCTATCAGAGATATCATTGGATATATTGAGTTATATTATAATCAGACTAGGATTCAAAAGGGTTTAGGCTATAAATCGCCAAGACAGGTGTGGTTTGATTATTATCGTCAGGCTGCGTAATCAAAATCTCCCAAGTTTAAGTCTACGGGATTGACGGCAGGGGTCACTCAAAGTCGCTGTCATATTCATTCGCTCATTATTTATTATAATTAGGATAAGTATAATAGATTACCTAGTAATTTTTTTTCTAGGTTATACGATATTTTGAGTTGGTAGTAATGACGATTGACTGAAACCTTCTAAAGGTTTACCAATCCAAGTTTAAAAAGATTAGCGCTATTGCTGGTAGATCACAAAGGCAATATTTAAATCATATGAATCGTTATATTTTCCTTACTTATCAGGTGACTATTCTGTCCTTTTTTAGGGTATCGCATTATCAGTATTCATAGAATAGAGTGATATGCGCCTAGTGCGATTTAGCAGAAAAAACCCTGCTAGGCTATAACAGTAAACGCTCAGCAGGGTTTCGTCAGTTTTACAAAATTCTTAGGTGGCATGAGTGATATCGGGGTTTGCTTTCTCAAAAACCTGATAGCTATCATAAAGGTAATGATGATACCGTTTCAAAAAATTTATTTACTAAATGTCCTTAGCCAATCATCCAATCCCTCGATATCAAATGCTTGTGCGCCGTAACCCATATCAAGCAATTCATCAGGTAGATATTCATCAAACTTTTCGATCATTTTGTTAGGAACAGTTTTAGCAAGTTCAGTGGCAGTCGGTACTGGGCGCTGGGCGATCTTCTGTAAAAACGCATAGACTTGAGCAGAACTGGTTTTGAGTACGCAAATAACCCCAGCGTAACTCTCAACCGTAAATCCATGTTGTAACAGTAGCGCTACCAACGTATTAACCACGCTATCGCCGCGCCACATAAATATATAGCAACTGCCGTCTTTATTGACGAGTGATTGATGACTTAAGTCATATCTTTCAAACGTTTTGATACTGTCTAAAAACAACTGCTTTGCGACTGTATCGGCAAAGTCTATGTACTCACTACCAACTTGAATTCGGTAGTCTTTTTTGTTCAATATACCAATCATCTCTTGGCGAACTTTGTCATGTATGGACATACTGCTATCACCAAATGTTGGTGGCTTACCGCCGCCTTTGACTTTGATGACATCAACGATTTTTTTCTCAACATCAACGTCTTTGACCTGCCAGCGCTTACCGCCAAAAATAATATATTGGTCGGGCAATATCATGGTGTCAATGGGCAGTGTTCCCAGCGTCTTATTGCCAGCCACGATACGGTACTCTTCTGGAGTCTTAAACACGGCATAAAAAGTATAATGACTGACTATACGCTCACCCATCACGCCTAGTACGAGTTGATTGTTGCCCAATTGGGTCAGCAGTTGCGCTGCCCCCATTTGAATGAGCAACAATTTAAAGTGCGCAGGTTTCACCTTTTGAAAAGGACCTTGGTTGCACAGGAGCACGTATATTTGATCAGCACGAATGCCGCCCCATTGTCCAACTAGGGCAAGTACTTGATGCAATAATGTTGAAAAATGATATAAAGACGTGTTGGCAGGCTCAAACCACTTGTCGGTAATGAGTAGCCTTATCATCGCGAGAGATTGAATCAATTCAAGCCGCAAGTCATCGATTAGGCTACTGTCTTTATTGATTTCATGCTCGGTAATCAGCATTCTAAGTACCGCTGATCCGCCGCGTCTGCCTGAGCGTCCAAGTCGCTGGCGAAGGCTTGCAACCGAATGTGGGGCGGTGACTTGAATGACGGTGTCAACCTTACCAATATCAATACCAAGCTCTAAAGTCATGGTGCAAACGGCAGTGGTTGGCAGCGCCTCTTTTTGTAATCGACTCTCTAAGCTTTCTCTTAGCTCTTTTGAGAGCGAGCCGTGATGCGGAAAGAACTCATTAGGCACGGTGTTGTATTCACACAGATCACTCAGTCCTGCGGCAATCAGCTCGGTACGCGCGCGACTGTTAGCAAATACCAAATGATTGCCGCCGCGGCACAATCGATAGAGATCAGCGCAGACTTTTGTCTCAGCAGTGTCAAGAACATCGATACCTTCAAAGACGTGATATTCAGAATCCGCCTGTTCTTGATTCGTGTTAAGTGTTAATTGGCTGGGCTGAACATAGCCCTTTACCTGAACTTTGACACTAGCGCGGGCATTACTGTCTTCTATGATGGTGCAAGGCAGCGACTGGTTGGGTCTGAGTGACCGCGGTACGCTTTGCAGTTCTCCTAAGGTGGCACTCAATGCCACTCGTGGGATGGGCGAGGTGATACGATCGGTCACATGTTCAAGCCTTGTCAATAACGACAATAAGTGCTGACCGCGCGCGCCTCCCAAAAAAGCATGAAACTCATCAATCACAATATATTGTAAGTTGCTAAATGCTTGTTTGACCCAGCCCATATCACGCACAAGCAGCGACTCAAGCGATTCAGGCGTGATCAAAATAATACCGGATGGTGATTTTTTCTGTTGTCTCTTTTGACCTAAAGAGCTGTCACCATGCCAAGGCGTCACTTGCAAATCAAGCAGCTCAGCCAAGCTTTCAAGCCTGCGATACTGATCGTTAATTAATGCTTTGAGTGGGCTGATATATAAGATACCGACGCCATTATCGCGCTTATCTGAGCGCATAAGCGCACTACAGGCAGGCAAGAAAAACGCTTCCGTTTTGCCCGCTGCCGTTGCCGCACTGATCAATACATCTGTATCACCTGATAAAATGGGCACTATCGCTTGGGCTTGAACGTCACGTAACCCTTGCCAGCCTTGATTAAATATCCAGCGCTGTACCTGATGATCAAGCTGAAAATGCGCGTCTCTCAAAAGTTATTTCTCTTATTGTTATGAGTATTATCGAAAGCTTATAGTTTAAAATCAGCCAATTCATCCTCTGCATCCATCCCGCTCATATCGATATCCATATCAGACGGATGTTCTGGATCAATGGCGACCGCGCTTATGAGCTGATCCCAAGATACGTCTGGATTTTGATCAATGACGGCAAGCATATCCAAAAACGCCTTAATTGTATTGCGAGGTGTTCTGAAATAAGCGTCACCAATGGTTTGGCTACAATGCTGCAAAAAAGCTTGCAAGGACTCATCTGGTACTAAGTATTTGGTTTCATCGCCACCTGCATAAACGTGACGCAGATTTTTGAGCAAGATATATAACTCTTCTGGCGTAAGGCTCGCTAAGTGCAGCGCAGGGGACGTGTAATCAATCACGCCTGCCCGTTTGGCAAAGCTATTGTCTGCAAGCCGTGTTTGTAGCGCGTCATAGCTGTAGAGTCCTTTACGCGGATCAAGTAAAAATTCCGGCGTACCGCCCAGTAAAAAGCCCAAATGGGCGGCTGATCCTTGCAAGCAGTCGTTTAAAATACGTAGGATTTGCTCATAATTGGCTTGACGGGCTTGAGTGCTATTGAGTTTATATAAGTTGACCATCTCATCTAGATTGACTAATAAGCCTTGATAACCCGCTTGACGTACAAACAGACTCATAATCTTTAGCGCGTCATAAAATGAGGCGTCAGAGATGATCGTACGCACGCCCAGATCGCGTCTGGCATCGGTTTTGGTTGAGTACTCTGCCCGTAACCAACGAATGGCATTGGCTTTTAGCGCATCATCGCCTGATTCGTGACCTTGCCAATACGCTTCGATCACTTTAGCAAAGTCATAACCGCCCACCAGTTCTGTCAGCTCAGCCAACTTATCTTGAATCACCTCACCAATGGTTTCATCCGTGCTATCAGCGCGTTTGCGAGCTTCGGTAATAAAGCGCTCGACAACGCTTGCAAGCGCATTGCCGTCTGGTTTATTACGCGTCGATAGGTTACGCATGAGCTCAGAATATAAGTATCTTGCTTGCCCGCTTGATGCTTGAATGCGTCTTTCAGGTGATAAGTCAGCGTTTACTGTGACCAGCTTACGCTCAAGCGCAATCGCTCTTACCACACTCAAAAAAAAGGTTTTGCCTGACCCATACTCACCAATAACCAATCGAAAGGCGGAACCACCATCCGCCACGCGATCAATATCATCGATCAGCGCTTTGAGCTCATGAATACGCCCTACTTGAATATGCTGAATACCGACCTTTGGGGTCACCCCAGCCTTTAGCGATTGAATGATGGCATCGCGCTCTTTGGTTCTGATTTTTTTGCTTGTCATGGCTTATCCTTACGCTGTCATTACATTGTTATTATCGTTATTGTCAGAATTATCGTGACTGTCTGTCAGACCAGTGTTTTTAATTCATCGACGATTTCAAAATCAATTACAAGGTTATCATCATCGTCTAACACAGGCGCATCAACATTATCAAAAGCCCAGTCATTAATAGTCTCAATAGCCCCATTAATCATAAGGTTTAGTGACTCACACAAGACTTCAGCCTCTTCACGCTGCCAAACCTCTTTGCTAATAAGCTGCTGATAAAGCTGACTGTGCGTGGTATCTAACCCTTTTACTAAAGTATTATGAGCGGTGTCGTCATCTACAGGCGCATCTGACAATACACCACTGTCTTCATCTGCGTCATCTGCTATGTCCTCATCTGCAAATATGCTTGCCAGCATGGCTTTGGCATCCCCAGTATCGCTCTCATAAGCAGCTAATAATTCTTTATCAAAAACAAACGGCTGATGTGAGCTGTCTTTAACAGCTGTACTTATAGCGTCACCCATAATATCTGCTTTTTGATTCAGCGCAGTTGTGGTTTTTGATAAATTTCTATTACTGGTGATGTGATGAATGTTACTAATAACGGCTTGCTTATCAAGACCTAACGCCTGATATAGCTTTTCAATTTGCTTAACTTGGTTTGGTTTTACCTGACCATCTGCTAAGGCAACGCTAATAATAAAATGGCTGATAAAGCTGACGTGATCCTCACTTAAAGCGCTAAGTTTTGATTTTAATCCTGCCATATTGGATGGCGTGTTTAATCGCCATAGTAGGTATGCCTTTAATGATGACTTCTCAATGCTTGACAGTGACTGGTCCTGTTCAGTAATTGTCAATAGCGTATCTACTTCTTGCTTATCAACATGACCATCTATAGTGGCAACCATTGCTCCTAATCTGAGCGCTAAGCTGATTTGATAAAAAGCGGCGCTTGGCTCAAAGTCATGACCGTGACCGCCGCGAAATATAACGACATACCCATCCGACTTTAGCTTAGCCTGATAATAACGCGGATCAGGTACGACACCAAAGCCTACCCGCTCGGCTAAATTAATAATACGCTCATGATGTTTTTTGGTTAATGACCGAGGCAACGCATGGGATGATGCAGGCGCGTTGGATGACCGCTCATGAATACAACGCCACAATGCATCAACTGTCGTCAGTCCTTCATTGTTTAAAACAATAGACTCCGCCCATAGTTTAAAGTCTTTTATGGCAGGATATTTGTTTTGATAATCTGGTCGCTCAGTCAATACCTCTGGCAATAGCAATATGGCATCGATGTCCATTTTGTCGTTATTATCACGACCCAAATAGCGACTATAAGCATCTAACGCCTCGTTGCATTGCTCAGCAATAGCCGTCAATTTTTTAACCGGTGCTTTTAAAACACTGGCATCTTGCAAGTCATCAAGCGTTAGATCAACATAACCAATGGCACGACTGGCAGCATTATAGTTTAATTTTAATTTGGTTTTATTAGGGGCAACCATAAAACCTTTGGGATAGGCTTTTTGATATAAAACATCAAACAAGTCTTTGAACTCTGATGCGCAGCGCCTTGCAGGCGTTTTAAAATGATACTCATTAGAAAAAACCAGCCACTCCCACGCCAATGTCGTAGGAACAGGCTGTTTTAAAGTTACGATTTTTGCCAATTGCATTTTAAAGATGAGATTATGGCTGTTGGCAGGTGGCGGTGACACTTGGTTGGCTTGTAATCGGTCTTCGAATAGTGGTGAGCGCACCAGCGTCATAAACTCTAAAAGACGGGCGGAATAATTATAAAAAGAGGACTGCTCGCCATAAATCGTATGCAAACGATACACTTCATTATAGAGGCTAATGAACTCATCGTCAGAGACATTATCTTCACTGATACTTTCAATCACGCGGCGCTCAAGCCCGTTGAAGTAAATAAACACGTAACCGATGGGTATATTAGGATGGGTACGATCTGACGCCAACCAGTCTAAATAAATGCCGCGGCATGCGGGTGAAAGCTGCACGTAAGCTGGCCAGTATCCAAGCGACTCATCACTATAAATGGTGGTCATGCTATGTATGAATTTCGGCGGACTGACTGATAAGCGCTCATCTATTAATGAGGGCTCAATACCATAGCCGACCAATGTATCAAGCTGCGCACCCACATAAATAAATCCCCGTTCAATTGTGCGACCATGAATCGTTATGGACTCGTACTGAGTGACCCAGCGTCCTTTTTTGAGGTTTTGATTTGAGGGTATAATTTGGTCATTTTGACGGCTTGTTAAGTCGTCTGATGAGAGGACAAACGTCGCTAGGTTATCGATATCATCTGAGTCACTGTTATCGTATTGGCTCGTACGACTTGACTGTTTTATATCAGGCGGTAAATCGATAAAAGTGGACTTTGTATCATTGTCCTTGGCATCGTATTTTTCTTTAAACCGTGCCATGACGTTATCAATGAAGTTTTTCATTATCTATGAAGCCCATTATAAAAAACAAAGAATCAAACTATAGTTTTAGTATTTTAAGAAACTCATACTCTGTAATAATACTGATATCACTACCTTCTGCTATCAACGCCTCAGACTTGCGCTGTTTACTGCTTTTATCATGTCCATTTAGTACGGCTAAGTCGGGCGTTCCCACAACCAAGTAATCAAGCTTTTTGGACACACCTGCCTTAACATGGAATCCTTGCTTTGCAGCAATCTCAGTAATTTCGGCCCGCTTTATGGACAGCTCACCTGTAAAACAAATATTTAGTCCAAAAAACCGCCCCTCTTTATTGCCTGCTATCGCTCGATTTTGAGGGAATCGCGGCGGCGTATGTTTGTTTTTTGATTGAGATGAGGCGTCTTGTAACCACTCTGTAATGCAGGCGCTATTTTCTCTAAGAATCGTAGTTGTCACAAAACCGCATGCCTTAGCATCTTCTAAGGCGTCATGATGGTTAAAATCATATCGCCACTCGCGGCACACATTGGCAAGGTTATATCCTGAATCCTTAAAGCGCTGACAAGTATCACGTACCATGCGTGAGGCGTCCACCCATTGCCAAGAAGGTAGCGGTAAATTATGATCATCTAAGCATTTGGTTATCGCTCTTTGATCAAAATCGGTGTAACTGACCACCATATTGTTCCCAACAAACTGAATGATATTGCCATAAATATCAAACATAGACGGCGCGTCTTTAACTTGCATGGTATCGATACCGTGAATGCCTGTATTTACTCGACTAAAGCTAGACGCTGGTCTGATAAAATGACAGTAAGTATCTACCAGCTTACCCTTGATATATTTCGCCATTCCTATTTGGCAAATAGAGCCGACATCTGAGTTAGCAGTTTCCACATCAATAGTCACGAAATTCATCATCTATCCTTGCACAAATGGTATGTAATATATCTGAATCGCTAATAACAGTAAACTAAAATTGACATCCCAACCTATCTGACTGATAAATATGAATAGAGCTCTATTGAAACTCTGACGATAGCCTTGCGACATCTTCTTGCTTCACAAGCGCTATACTTTAAAGGGTTAAAACTATATTTTAATATTTTCCGCATGATTCATGACACTAAAGATGAGTGCTAGAGCAATATAATTTGCTGTCAACTTATTACTTATATACACCATCATTCATATTTGAGTCTTTAAATGCTATAATAGCACTTAAACATCCAATTATGAGCGATTAATATAATATGCGATTTGATTTTTATACGCCAAGTGAGATAGCTGTCATTTTGGGTGAGCGCCTAAAAACGCAGCGATTGGTACTCAATCTAACCCAAGCTACTCTAGCAGAAAAAGCAGGTGTTGGTGTCAGTACAGTGGCTCGCATTGAGTCGGGACAAGGTGGCACGCTAGATAATGTAATCCGGCTTGCCATTGCACTTGGTATGATTAATCATTTTGCCGAATTGTTTGACATCAAACCTAGCAGTATTGAAGACATTATCGCTAAACAAAACCCACGCCTGCGAGCATCAAATAAAGCTAGCGAGTAACGCTATGTACCAACCAATATCTGTTATTAATGTCTATTATAAAGGCTTTGGATCTAAACGTCTTATCGGTCAGCTCACAATGGACGGACGCCGCCCTGTATTTGGCTATGATGCGGCGTGGATTGCTGATGGTTTAGAGATATCGCCTATCGAGATGCCACTACGCAGTGCGCCTTATTATGGCAGTCATGCGTCCAGTCATTATCTTTGCGGTCTGTTGTCAGATAGCTTGCCTGATGGTTGGGGCATGCTGCTGATGGATAGGTTTTTTCGGAAGGTTATGGACAAACCTATACAGCAAATTAATGTTTTAGATCGCTTGGCTTATATTGGCGATTCAGCCATGGGCGCCCTGAGCTTTGAACCTGAGCATGATTTATCTGATGCTATTGATATGCCGGAGCTGACTTTAGCGAAGCTTGCGGCTGCCAATCAAACCATTCTATCGGGTCAAGACAGTGACATATTGGCTGAGCTTATCGTTATTGGCGGCTCCCCTCAGGGCGCTAGACCAAAAGCGTTGGTTTTATATGATGAGGCAAGTGATTTTATCACTACTGATTTAACCCGCGCAAACCCACCGGCAACACCTTGGCTTATCAAGTTCCCTGCTCAGTCTGAGCACAAAAGCGTCTGTCTATTAGAAGCGCTTTACGCTGATATGGCAAAACAAGCAGGTCTTAACATGCCAGCGCATCACTATTTTGATATTAATAACGACTATGCCGCGTTTGGGGTTGAACGTTTTGACCGAATAGGCGATCAGCGCGTGCATACTCATACGCTGGCAGGCTTATTAGACATTGATTTTCGCATCCCATCGCTAGATTATCTGCAGTATTTGCGCTGTGTGCGTATGTTAACTGGGTCACAAGCCGCGGTAGAAGACGGTTTTAGACATGCGGTATTTAATGTGATTTTTAATAATAAAGACGACCATAGCAAAAACTTCTCTTTTATGATGGACAAAGCTGGCAGGTGGTCATTAGCGCCCGTTTATGATCTTGCTTATAACTCAGGAATGAATGGTTATCATCAAATGGATGTGACAGGTGAAGCGAAGCACCCTACTCGATCTGACTTACTGAAACTGGCTAAAGCAGCTGATATTAAGAAAAATAAAGCTCAAGCAACGATTGATCAAGTAGCATCAGTCGCTGAAGCGTTTTTAACTATCATTGACAACTATGATATTGAAAAAGAGTTATCAAATAAGGTCGCTTGTGATATAAAAGATAACATTGAGCGGATGGCAAGTTGATGGCGTTATATAAGTTGTTAAATTTGTTGTTAAAATTAATAAAACAAATCCTATAGACCTTATATTTTAAGGATTAAGGTGTATTAGTCGATGCGTGGTGGGCGCACCACATGAATATACTAAAACACCCCTTAATGCCCCTCCAACAAGGCTTTTAGGGGTTTTTTATTGTCCAAAACTTACCTTATATACCCATAATTACCCCTTGCTTACTGTAAAAACGGTAAAAAACTGTCAACCCCCTTACCAATACTCAAGTCGATAAGGCCAAGCCTTTGGATAAACCCTATACCTTAACCGATGGCGGTGGTCTTTATTTACATATCAGTAAGGCCGGCACAAAAGCATGGCGCATTGACTATACGACACCTATCACAAGAAAACGTGTCACAGTAACACTAGGTCAATACCCAGAGATCACTTTAGCAGCTGCCAGACAGATGCGGACCGATATTAAGTATCATCTTGCTAACGGTGATGATCCACGCGATATCAAAAGAGATGAAGAGTTCAAGCAATTGCTTAAGTCTAAAAATACATTCGCTATGGTTGCTGAAGAGTATATGAGCCGCAAGACTCATATAGCCCCCTATACTATAGTTAAGTCTAAATAAAAACGATACAGGATAATAAATTCATTTGATTAAACGCTATTTTTCTTGCTTGCTGTGACTACGTCTCCAGAGGCTGCGAAAAATAGCGTTTAATCTTATTGTATCGATTTTATAGTGAACCGACTATATCAAAAATAACTATAGGCAGCTGAAACGGCTAAATGCATACCTTGGCATCATGCCTATAACTGATATCAAGCCCATGGATGTATTAGAAGTTTGCAGATCAGCTGAGGCGTAAGGATATATTGAGACAGCGGTAAAGATGCGCATAAAAGTTTATTATGTCCTAACTATTACGATAATTTTTAACAAAAATATTACTGATTGAAAGATAAAAAGGTAAACTATAAACGTCAATTTTTACCAATGAATGTTTTTAAACAGTGATAAAAGACAATTGCTATTAATTGAATTAATTCTATTGAGGATAAGTGATGAAGTGGACTGTGTTGGTGTGTGCGTTACCATTGTTGACCGCTTGTATAAGCATGAAAAATGTCAAAGAGTTACCAAGCGAGCTGATTTATAAGCCACCCGTATCGGACGTGAGCGCAACTATCATGGGTAAGATGGAGCCACGACACACTAAGCTGGTCGGTGATCGTATCGCTTATATCATGGAGATTGATGGTAAGCGCGTGCCTAAAGATAAAAAGGAAAGTTACAGCGACACTTGGGACAATGTCTATCCGCTTACTATAGGCGAACACACAATGACCGTTACTTATCGTATGGCAGGGCACTATACTAAACCGACTAAACTTAGCTTCACCGCTGAGGCCAATAGGAACTATCAGTTAGACTTTGTCACTGACATTGGTACGGCATGGTTTAGTGGAGATAGCTACGCTGATATTTGGATTAAGGATAAAGCAACAGGACAGCCCGTAACGGAAGTGGTACGAACTGCGCCACCACCTGCACCGAGGACTATTTCTTATCCGATTATTATCAATAATTGATTTAGAGAATTGTTAGAAGTAACTCTGGTATTTGATCAGAGTTACTTACGATGTTTTTGCACTGTTAAGTAAGTAATGGTATACAAGCTATAGGTTAGATGTCACCATTTCAACCTTACTTAAGGGTGGTTTAAGACGCTCTAGAATTTAAACGCTTAAGATAGGCTTTACGACATTGACTAGAATCTGTCCAAGATACACGTACAAATAGATAGTTAATTATACCTTTACCTAATACAGTATAATCCTTATTTTCTTGATTAATAATAAGGTTATATTGATCATAGCAATATTCCTGCTTGTTAGAATCTTTTGTAAGTATTTTTTTCCAAATTTTTTGATCAGTGATATTTTGCATTAATTGATGAACAGTTATTTGAGTTGGATTTTCATAAACTTTGACTGCAGACCTAACCACATCTTTTGATCTCTCAGTATTCCGATCTGGAGTAGGAAGCCCTTTAGTCACATCATCTAGTAATGAGGTGACTTCTTGCATTGATGGCCTGTCTTCTCTTGACGGCGTTTCACCACCAAACCCGATAGACCCGTCTATATAAAACGTCCACCAAATCAGTAAAAAAAGCGATATCACCCCTGTAATAAAAACGGTTCTTACAATAGAGATCACATTTTTCATTTCTTAATGCCTAACAAGGTTAGCACTTGCTGCCGTTTTTGTGCAGATACTTGGACCATGTTACCACCATTCACCCCAACTTGACTGGAACCTATGCCGTAAGTAAATACCTTATCCTTTGATTTGGTATATATACCACCCAAACAAGCACCATGACATATAATCCCGCCTACAGAACTACCTTTAATCACTTCGTCAATATCAGATGCCTCCATTCCACCCCCTAAAATACTGCCAAAGTTCACAGATGCTGACACACCTACAGGTCGAGTTACCTTACCATTAGATGTTGAGACTGCCTTTGCTAATTCACTTATATTCAAATTAATACCGACTTCTGGTACAACTGAATAGTAAGTTTGCCCATTCTTATTTATTTTCTCAACACCAGTAACCCACATGTTACCATTTTTGTTGTTGATGACTACTGTATAGCCTACCATACCGGCATTAAAGCTAACGATCGTCATATCGTTATAATATTCATGTACCGCTGCAATGTTGTCAGGAAGCCTTTTTATAGCTTCAAGCTCTTTTTTAGAAAAATTAGGGTCTCTAATATCTTCATTAGGGAACCACATCTCGAGTTCTTGAAGACTATTGTTCTCAACTGCAGTTCCGGCACTATTGGCTGCTATATCTACATCAACACCTGCTAACATGGCTATAGTACCCGCGGATAATTTAGCAGCGTTAGTAATTTTTGATATTTGTTCAGGAGACAAGTTGCCTTCTGCGCCCAATTCAACCATATAATCACCAACCATTTCACCAACGATGGCACCTAAGGCTCCAGCATCACAGTTTTGATTCTTAGCTTTAGCGGATAAACAACCTACACCTCCAGCTGCCAACTTATGTGCTAAATTACGAGCTAAGTCACCAGCCCTGTCAGAATCTATATCTTTAGTTCCGTGAGCAAATGCCTCAGCTGATAATATATCCACCAGTGAACTACTCAAACTATTTTTTAAAGCCTCTTCAAAGCTTACACCATTGAAAGCGGCATCAGCAACGGCATTTGTAAGACCTCTACCAATACCGTTTGCTAAATTCTTTGAGAAATCATAGTCAGGGCTACCTGCAAGACCCAATTTAGCGCCTACGCCTGCTGTTAACGCTGCTGTCGCCATATTACGTATGGTATCGCTACTCGCCATATCTTTTAACGTTTTACTAATATTACCCTTGTTATTAATAAGCATAATAACGGCTTGCGTTTGCAAAGCTATACCAGCAGCATTAGTAGTCACCATGGATGCGGTAAGGCCGCTACCTGCTGGACCTGCAGCGACAGTGATAGCAATAGCGATTAAAGCCGCAGCACCTGACGTCAAACCCTCTTGTGTATAGTCCCAGTTCTTCTGAATCAGATCGACTTGTACCCAATTGATATCGTTATCTTTGTCCAGTGTCGCAAGGTACTCATAACCCGGTTGTTTAGAAAGATTAAGAGCAATCTTTCCTAGTTCTTCTTGGCTTTTTTGTATATTCGTTTTGGCTTTATTATTAGCATCAACAGTAACTTCAACTGGCACAGCTACTGTCACACCACCTGGTGAGGTGATCGTTGGGACCTGATTAAACTTAGGTAACGAGGCCGTTGTTACCTTCTGGCACTTTGTCGTATTTACTACTTGTGATATGCGCTTGCTTGGCCACATGTTTCATAAAAACGACTCCTTAAGGACAATGTGTAAAGGTTCAAACAGCGATATCAATACCCTTTATTCCAGCTCATCAATCAACTGCTTCATTTCATCAATTTCACGCTTTTGTGCTTTTATAATATCGTCAGCAAGCTGCTGCACACGCGGATCTTCAATATCAGCACGACTACTGGTGAGAATAGCAATCGAGTGATGCGGTATCATGGCCTGCATCCAATCGACTTGATTAACCGTTGCTTGCGATCTCACGCCCCAAATGCCGACAGCAAACATCAATACGCTCAGACCGTAAATCATCAAGTTAATCTTGGTCTTCTTATACATATTAGTCATAAATGCCAACATGACGACTGCCATACCGGCACCCATGTAGAGCGCCATATAAGCCCTGGTTTCACTAAAGTAAATGTGATCCCACTGGTAGGTATTGAAGTACATCATGATATACATCACAATCGTAGACGTCACAATCATCAGAGTGAACTTCACATAAGGGTTCATGCCCTGTTGATGATTCATGTTGTTTTGATCTGAAGCATTCATAGTATATCTCCTATTATTTTAATAATATTAAAACCAGAACTTAAGCCCCGTTGTCAAACTACTGCTATCAACCGATCCATTATGTTGACGTCGTTGACCACGAGCCTTGCCAAGCGCTGTCTCATAACTCACACCGATGTAAGGCGCGAGTTGGCGACTGAATGTCTCATAAGTAAGCCTGACCTCAGTTTCCATCTCATTAAAGCCCTTGGTAATGTCATTATCATGGTCATCTTTACTAAAGGCAGTCAACCCCACCTCCGGTATAACTACCCAATGCTGATCCAAACGCCACTCGTATTCTGCGCCCAAATCAAGACGAATCTGACCATCGGTATATAAGTACGCCCTAGCGTCCGTTTCGATAAAATATGGCGCGGTACCGACAATACCTGCCATCACTGCAGATTTGTCGTTTTCAGTATCGTAAGCGACACCGGCCTCACCGTTCCAAAAGATACTCAGTGGTTTCCAATAAGCGAGCGAGCTCAAGCTATCGATTTCTTTATCATCTTTAGTCTGAGCACTACCTTCGGTACGTAGCCTTATACGATTACTATCCGTACCGTACCAACCCGTCGCTTCGAAGTTGATTTGATCGTCATCAAACTGATAGCCCAAGTCGTCTACTGACACTCCCCATAACGGCATGCTGCCCATCATCACTGGCTTACCATACTGCCCGTAGGGAATCCCATTTGAATAGTCTGGACTACGAGCATCGGCTGGTGGTTCACCACCCTGCATATTAGACATATCCATACTGCTATGACCCATATCAGACATGTCCATACCGCTGTGATCCATACCAGACATATCCATACCGCTGTGATCCATACCAGACATATCCATACCGCTGTGATCCATATCGGACATGTCCATACCGCTGTGATCCATATCAGACATGTCCATACTGCTGTGATCCATACCAGACATGTCCATACCGCTGTGATCCATATGAGACATGTCCATACCGCTGTGATCCATATCAGACATGTCCATACCGCTGTGATCCATGCTCGGCATCTCAGCAGCATTTGCTAACGGTGACATTAATAACATCAAAGACGACATGCCAATAAACGGTAGACCTACTTTATATATTCTCATAATAAGGCTCATATTCGAAGGTTTATTAAACAACGGCAACTTCTCTGAACATGCCGGCTTCCATGTGGTATAGCAGATGGCAATGCCAAGCCCATCGTCCAGCCTCTCCTGTCACATCAAAGCTAATCTTTTGCGCAGGTTGCACGACAATCGTATGCTTACGTACCTGAAAATTTCCTGATGGCGTGCGCAAATCACTCCACATTCCATGCAAATGCATAGGATGATTCATCATCGTATCATTCACTAAAGTAATGCGTACACGCTCATTAGGCTTAATATTTACAGGCGTTGCATCTTTAAACATAACCCCATCTAATGCCCAAATATAACGCTCCATATTTCCAGTTAGATGTATTTCAATCTCTCTGGTAGGCTTACGCTGCTCCGCTAGCACTTGCTCATCAACAGAGCGAAGCTGATCATAAGTTAATACCTTTCTATCAATATTACGCAGATTGATACCCGGATCATCGAGGTTAATACGTGGATTGTCTACGCGCATATCTGATTTAAAGTCATATTCGGTCTTAGCATGACGCGCTTTGTAACCTTTATCTCCCATCGCACCCATCATGTCAGCCATAGTTAACCACTCAATACTATCCATAGCAGGTATCGCAGCACGTGCGCCTTTTTTGGTAGCAAGTGTAGTGGCAACATAGCCTGATCGGTCAATATTTTGGGCGAATATGGTATGCGCTTCTTTGGTTGGTGTTACGATGACATCATAAGTTTCAGCCACCCCGATACGAAAATCATCAACATCAACAGGAGCGACGTCGTTGCCATCTGTTGAAACGACTGTCATCTTCAGACCCGGTATACGTACATCAAATATCGTCTGCGCTGAACCATTGATAAAGCGTAGCTTAACAGGTTGCCCTGCTTTTACTAACTGCGTCCAATTGGCGGCTGTCGTCTTACCATTCATCAGGTACGTAAAGGTCTTTTCACCAGATAGATCGGTAAAATCCGTTGGCATCATGCGCATCTGATTCCACATTTTGCGCTTGTCATAAGCGGCTTCTAGATCTGTTGCGGCAATATCAGATAGTAGCTTTTTGAAATCTGGCAAGTGGTAGTTATCAAAGTCAGCGCGCTGTTTGAGCAGCTTCAAGAGATTGTGCGGATCGCGGTGCGTCCAATCACTCAGCACGATCACATGGTCTTCTGCGACTGGGTGACGCTCTCGGCCTTTTGGCTCAATGACAATAGCGCCCAGCATACCGGTTTGTTCTTGAAAGCCACTGTGTGAGTGATACCAATAGGTGCCTGATTGTTTAAGTTTGAATTTATAAGTAAAGGTACTGTTCGCGGGAATACCATCGAAGCTGATGCCTGGTACGCCATCCATCTCAAAAGGTACGAGCAGACCATGCCAGTGAATAGAGGTCGACTCATTCATCTGATTATGGACACGGATGGTGACAGTCTCGCCCTCTTGCATCTTTAGCGTTGGCGCTGGTAGCGAGTCATTAATCAGTGTCGCTATACTCGACTTGCCATTGACGGTAATCGGCTTTTTGCTGACATAAAGGTCAAACTCATTACCGGTTAAGATGGGTACGATATGGTCGGCTTTGTCACTATTGACGGCGACGTTTTGTTGACCTTTACCGAGCGCACTATTGGCAATAGACGGTAGGGTGGACAACATGGATGCCCCTAACAAGGTAGAAGATCCTGTCAAAAAACGCCTTGAACCGCCCCGGGATTGTCGGAGACTCAACGCTCCAAGAAAATACGACAATGAAAACACGAAACTATACCCCTGAAATGAAAGAGGGCGCCGTCCGTATGCTAATTGAAGCTAAAGACGACTACCCATCCACCTGGTCAGCCATCAAAGCCATAGCGCCAAAGATAGGTTGCACGCCTGAGACCCTACGATCATGGCATAAAAAGCACATTGATAAAACCATTCCTGCAAATATTCAAGGGAAATACCCCCAAATTTAAAACACCAAATAAGTAGAACTAAGCTGCCATATTAAGTTTTTGAATCGGCGTAAAGCCACCATTACCCATATTGGGTCTTTCGTTATTATAGTGATACAGCCAAGCTTCAGCCTGGTGCCGCACTTGATCTAAACTATCAAACAGTTCTTGATTCAGTCAATCATAACGCACTGTCTTATTAAATCGTTCAACATAAGCGTTTTGCTGAGGATTGCCAGGCTCAATGTATTCGATAACGATACCTTGCTTAGTTGCCCAATCCTTTAAATCATTGCTGATATATTCAGGGCCATTATCACACCTGATTTGATTAGGCTTACCTCGGTACTCTATAAGCTGGTTTAAACTGCGTATTACTCTTTGAGCCGTTAGTGAGAAATCAACCTCTATGGTTAATGCTTCACGGTTATGATCATCAATGACGTTAAAGAGTCTAATAGCACGACCATCAGTTAAGGCATCGTGCATAAAGTCCATGCTCCAGCTTTGATTGATGCAAGTGGGCACAGCAAGCTTTTGCGGTTTGTCTCGCTTAATACGGCGTTTAGGCTTTATTCTAAGGTTTAATTCAAGCTCACGGTAGATGCGATAAACACGTTTATGGTTATAAGGCAGTCCGAGTACATTTCTTAGATATAAGAAGCACAGCTTAACGTCAACAATTTATTCAATCAAAAATATCTTGCTGGCGAAAATTTTTTTGGATTAACGTATGGCGAGCCTTTAAATGTAGTCGGTAGAGTGACGTATCGCTTTTAGTCTAAATATTAGAGTGTGTTGAGTTTGAAAGTTAACATCTAACAAATTGACATTCAGGGTCGGCTTATAATACCATTGATAATTACTTTCATTCATCTCAACGATGGTCCTATAATAACTTTTTGGAGCAATCCCATGCAGTGGACTAAACCCGCTTTTCAAGACATCCGTATTGGTTTCGAAATCACTATGTATTTTGAAGCACGCTAAAAACTCATAGACCTGAATACATTAAAAGCCCTAGATGATTAGGGCTTTTACTTTTTTTGACATTTGGAAATATTGCGCTATGTATATTCACGTTTTAGGCTCAGCAGCGGGCGGCGGTTTTCCGCAGTGGAACTGTAACTGCGAAAACTGCCACGGCGTACGTCAAGGCACCATCGAAGCAAAGACCCGTACCCAGTCCTCGATCGCCATATCAGAAAATGGTGTTGACTGGATTTTGTTTAACGCTTCACCAGACATTCGCCAGCAGCTATATGACTTTAAAGCGGCTCAGCCAGCGCGTCAATTACGAGACACAGGCATCACCGATGTGGTATTGATGGACAGTCAGCTTGACCACACCACGGGATTGTTGACCCTACGTGAAGGCTGCCCCATCTCTGTTTGGTGTACGGACATGGTGCATGACGATCTCAGCACAGGATTTCCGCTGTTCAACATGCTAAAGCACTGGAATGGCGGCCTACAGTACAATCAAATCGACCCAAAGCAAAGCTTTCAAATTGACGGCTATAGCAATTTAGAACTGACACCTTTGGTGATTAGAAGCTCAGCGCCGCCGTATTCGCCGCATCGCAATGACCCTCATGATGGCGATAATATCGCGCTGATTGTGAAAGATTTAAAAACACAAAAGCAGCTGTTCTACGCGCCAGGCTTGGGCAAAATTGATGACGACGTGATGCAAATCATGAAAGCGTCTGATTGCGTGATGATTGACGGTACACTATGGACAGACAACGAGATGCAAGAACGCGGCGTTGGCATCAAAACAGGCCAAGACATGGGGCATTTGCACATCAGTGGTGACGATGGCTCACTGCATTATCTCGATCAGCTCGACAATGCTCGCAAAGTGCTCATTCATATTAATAACACCAACCCGATATTAAACGAGCAATCAGAGCAAGCGGCGACCTTAAAACAGCACGGCGTTGAAGTGGCGTTCGATGGCATGCAGATAGAACTGTAAGACACACGGTAAGGCAATCCTATGACAACAATAACAGAAGACAATATCGCCTTAAGTCCAGAAGCGTTTGAACAAGCGATTATGGCAAAAGGTCAGTATTATCATATCCACCATCCTTTTCATATCATGATGCACGAAGGGCGCGCCACGCAGCAGCAAATCCAAGCGTGGGTCGCCAATCGGTTTTATTATCAAATCAATATCCCGCTAAAAGATGCGGCGATTATGGCGAACTGTCCCGATCAGCGCGTGCGTCAAGAGTGGATCCAGCGCATGATTGATCAAGATGGCGTTTATCCTGATGGGGGCGGGCGCGAAGCGTGGCTCGGTCTGGCGGAAGCGGTTGGACTGACGCGTGAGCAGGTGATTTCGGAAGAATTGGTATTACCCGGTGTGCGTTTTGCTGTTGATGCTTATGTGAACTTTGCCCGCCGTACCTCATGGCGTGAGGCCGCTAGTAGCTCATTGACCGAGCTGTTTGCCCCGCAGATTCACCAGTCGCGTTTAGAGTCTTGGCCCAAGCACTATCCTTGGATCAAAGAAGAAGGCTATACCTATTTTCGCTCACGCCTCAGCCAAGCGCGCCGTGATGTTGAGCATGGCCTGACCATTACCCTAGACTCATTCAAAACGGCAGAGCAGCAAGAACGCATGCTTGAGATATTACAATTTAAACTCGATATTTTATGGACGATATTGGATGCCTTGAGCCTCGCTTATGTCCATGACCAAGCGCCTTATCAAAGCATCACCACTGATCATGTCTGGCATAAAGGATTGTTCAAATGAGTATACCCGCGAGTTTACCTGAGCTGGATCAATCTCTGGTTCCCACATGGCGTCATGGCTATCGCTTTCAGTTTGAGCCAGCGCAAGACGCGTATGTCCTACTCTACCCTGAAGGGATGATAAAACTCAATGACAGCGCCAGTATCATTGGACAACATATCGATGGGACCGCATCGGTTGCTGATATTATCCAAAAGGTGCAAGCGATGTTTGGCGACGTGCCTGAAATCGAGCAAGACATTATCGAATATATGCTGGTCGCCCAGCGTGAACATTGGATTGATTTAGTATGACTGCACCCGTCGGACTGCCGCTATGGTTACTCGCTGAGTTAACCTATCGCTGCCCCTTACAATGCCCGTATTGCTCAAACCCCATTGATTATGCTCAGTATAAAGACGAGCTGACGACACAGGAATGGTTTGATGTGTTTGATCAAGCGCGGCAAATGGGCGCGGTGCAGCTGGGGTTTTCTGGCGGTGAGCCACTGGTGCGTCAAGACCTAGAAGAGCTGGTCGCTTATGCGCATCAAAAAGGCTTCTATACCAATCTCATCACCTCAGGTATGGGACTGACTGAAGCACGCATTGCCAGTCTAAAAGAAGCAGGCCTACAGCATATTCAGATCAGCTTCCAGGCCAGTGATCCATCGGTGAACAATGCATTGGCAGGTTCAAAACATGCTTTTGAGCAAAAGTATGAGATGTCACGTCTGGTCAAGCAGTACGACTATCCGATGGTGCTTAACTTTGTGATCCACCGGCAAAACATTGATCAGATTGACCAGATTATTGATCTGTGTTTAGAGCTGGAAGCGGATACGGTTGAATTGGCTATCTGCCAGTTTTATGGTTGGGCGTTTGCAAATATCGAAGGCCTACTACCGACTAAAGAACAAGTCGTGCGCGCCGAACGCATTACCAACGAATACCGTAAAAAAATCGCCGCGCTAGGCATTAAGTGCAAATTGATTTTTGTGGTGCCTGATTACTACGAAGAACGGCCAAAACCTTGTATGGATGGCTGGGGTAAGATTTTCTTGACCGTGGCACCTGATGGCACTGCCCTACCTTGTCATGCTGCCAGACAGCTGCCTATGGATTTTCCTAATGTCAGGCAGACGCCATTAAAAGACATCTGGTATGACTCAGACAGCTTCAATCACTTTCGCGGTGATGACTGGATGCCTGACATGTGTCAAAGCTGCTCCGATAAAGAGCGCGATTATGGCGGCTGCCGTTGCCAAGCGTTTATGCTGACGGGCGATGCCAAAAACGCCGATCCTGTGTGCGGCAAATCACCTTATCACTACCTGATCGAAGAAGCACGTGTTAATAGCGAGACGCCAACTCCGTTTGAAGAGCTGCGCTTTAGGAACCCTAAAAATTCTAAACGATTAAGTATGAGTCAAGAGCAACTGATTCCCACGCGTATGGTCACGGATTAATGATGAATAACCAGCCTATAATTTTTGATGGTCATAATGATCTGTTAACCCGCCTATGGCTAAGCTCTGCTGACGATCCGGTGCATGACTTTATTTATGGCACACTACCGGGACATTTAGATTTAAAGCGTTGCCGACGAGCAAGATGGATGGGCGGCTTGTTTTCTATTTTCTTGCCGCCCTACGCTTATGTGAAAAACAACCATCCTGATAAGTTATTTAGCCCGTCAAACTCAGACTTCACCGCTCAAGAAATCGTTGATATTTGCTGTGCGCAACTAGAACTTGCCCAGCAATTGCAGGCGCGATCAGACGGTCAGATTCAGATCTGTACGTCTGTTGCACAAATAAAAGCCTGTCAGCAGAACCAGCAACTGGCCATCGTTTTGCATCTTGAAGGCGCTGAGTTTTTGGCTATTGAGCCTGACTTGCTGGATGTGTTTTATGAATCAGGACTCAGAAGTATTGGCCCACTGTGGAATAGAAAAAGCCTATTTGGTGATGGTTTAAATGCGTCTTTTCCGCATTCGCCAGACACAGGCTCTGGTCTAACCCGTGAAGGTAAAGAACTTATTTTGGCGTGTCGTGACAAGCATATGCTGATTGATGTGTCGCATATGAACGAGCGCGCGTTTTGGGATACGTTAGAGATTGCCGATCAGCCGATTGTCGCAACGCATTCCAATGCGCACGCCTTATGCGCGCAAGCAAGAAACCTGACTGATCGACAACTGGCTGCCATTAAACAAAATGGTGGTCTGGTTGGGGTGAACTTCGACGTGGCATTTCTACGTGCGGATGGGCAGCGAGATACGCAGACCTCACTTGATGTGATTGTCGATCATCTTGCTTATCTGATAGACCATCTAGGCGAAGATCACGTTGGATTTGGCTCTGATTTCGATGGTTGTCTATTACCTGATGAATTGTCTGATATCAGTCAAATCTCTAAGCTGATTGAGCGGATGCAACAACGTCACTTCTCTGATGCGCTTATTGAAAAGATCACGTCAAAGAATTGGTTTAGGGTGTTGGATGAGATATGGGAGTGATGGTTTATATCTTTGGATACCACGAAATAAAATATCTATATCGATGCGTATTGCTCTAAGAGTTGGATATAGTCGAACCACTATTAAAGTGTTACAGCGTTAGACTCGTTTAGCCTACTACTGTAGTACTTGCACTCGTCTGCCTTGTACCACTTTTAATATTGATTGACTATATTGAAGTACGACTAATTATATAACCACGCTCCCCCCCCCAAAAAAACCACCCTAGCTATTCAAGCTGGGGTGGTTTTCTATTTTGTTTTTAAATTCATCCTTTCTAATGCCCTAAGTCCTAAGCAGACCAGCCTTCTAATACAATCTTGCCATGTGCTTGCTGGTTTTCTAGCATTTGATGTGCATGGCGTACATGCTCAGCCGTGATAGTGCCAAGATGATAGGCAACGGTGGTCTTGATCTCGCCTGCATCAATCATGTTGGCAACGTCCGTCAATAAGCGATGCTGTTCAATCATATCTGGCGTATGGAACATAGATCGCGTAAACATAAACTCCCAATGTAAGCTCAGACATTTAGTTTTAAGCAGCTTGGCGTCTAGTGAGTCAGGATCATCGATGAGCCCTAATTTACCTTGTGGCTTTAAGCATTTGATGATTTCTTCATAATGCTCTTCGGTGTTGTTTAGACTCATGACATGATCTGCGCCTAAATCCTTTAACCACTTTACGCTCTCATCTCGTGATGCAGTACCGATAATCGTGGCAAAAGTTCGTATTTTTAATAGCTGCGTTAAGATAGAACCAACCCCGCCCGCTGCACCAATAACTAATACCGAGACGTCATTATCACGCTCATCACTACCGTTTTTGTCTGCCGAATTATTAGTAACAGGTACTTGCAGGCGCTCAAATAACATCTCCCAAGCCGTGATCGTGGTGAGTGGTAATGCTGCCGCTTCTGCAAATGATAACGATTTTGGCATACACCCAACAATACGCTCATCAACCAACTGATATTCAGCATTACTGCCCGAACGAGTTAGATCCCCTGCGTAATAGACCTTATCCCCGACTGAGAATAGGCTTACCTCGTCGCCAACCGCTGTCACGATGCCCGCCGCATCCCAACCAATCACTGCATACTCACCCTCTGGTGCAGGACGCGATTGACGGATCTTATAATCCACTGGGTTGACGGATATGGCTTTGACCTCTACCAGAATGTCATGGCCTGATGCAGTTGGCTTATCAAGGGTAATGTCTTGTAGCGCTTGTTCGTTATCGATAGCTAGGTTGTCTTGATAGCCAATGGCTTTTATTGTCTGATTTTGCATTGTTTTTATTCCTAATAATAAATAAATTGAACAGAGCTCTTATGTGGGCAGTACTGAAATACATAGCGCTTAACAGGAGGTAATATATTTTTAATATAACGACTGTAACACCTGCTGTGTTTGGCTTTCTAGCTCTGCAATGGCTTCTTTGTCTAACGCATCGGCATGCGGTTGACCAAATTCGCCCCTAGCAGCGCCATGTGCACCATCTTTGATATCGTTGTCAAAGTATTTACCCGTGTCGTCCGCGAACTCGTCCGAGACAGCCAATGCCGTTAAGATATTTGCGCCTTTATCTGCTGATGACCAGTGATGACCGTAGGCTTCATCAACCATCTTGGTGTTCAGCAGTGAGCCTGGGTTAACAGCGATCACATTGATACCATCGCTAGCGACTCTATCTGCCAAATCCATACTCCACATCGTGAGCGCCAGCTTACTTTGCGCATAGGCAGCTTTGTCATCGAGACGCTCTTGTCCTACAAATGCCTTATATGATATTGGAGCTTGAGCAGCCGAGCTCAGATTTACGATACGCGCTTTATTAGATTGCTTGAGTAACGGTAATAAAGCATTGGTCAGCTCATAAGGCGCTAGGTAATTGACCACAAAGCGTACGTCCAAACCATCTTTAGTTATCGCTGATGCCGTGGTATAAATCCCTGCGTTGTTTATCAATACATCCAGCTTTGGTAGCTTTTCATTGACGTCTGTGGCCATCTTGAGTACATCTGTTAAGTCAGAGAAATCAGCGACAAATCCATCAATATGATCTACCGCATCGCCTGTTGCCCCTGCTTGAACTTCTGCAATGACGCTGGCAAGTTTGTCAGCATCGCGGCCATGCAGGTACACTTGATGCCCAGCCTCTGCTAGCTTTAAAGCAGCCAACTTACCAATGCCATCTGTGCTACCGGTAATTAAAATTGTTTTAGTTTTACTCATGATTGCAACCATCCTGATTATTTAACTTATGGTTATATTATTAGGTACACGCTACATTTTATCCGCCGTCATGGTATCCATTGTTATGAAAGTGTTGTACTTCATACAGCCACTATTGATCATTTTTCAGTATTATTTTAAAAGTGGCGAACGCTTTATATAATTGTTTACTATAGGAAAATCATAACTATACACATAAATATCTGATAAATAAAAAACGCTAGTAAGTGAGTACTTACTAGCGTTTGAACAACGACTGTCTATCTAAATCTTCAGTTAGCGTCAATTAACGTAAATCGTCAACGACGGCTAGCATGGCGATAAGCGATGCTTCCCCTAACTGAATAGAACGCTCTGGTGACCAGCCCATCTCTGTATCAGGTAGATTATCGTTGTCTTTAAATGGCATCTCTAACGTATTGGCAAGACAATCAAAACGCTCAGCGACCCAGTGGGTTGCAAGCGTCATGTTCGCCTTACCTGGCGCATCAATCTCATAGCCGGCCTCGGTCTGAAAGTCAGCACTGGCTAATTTCAATGCGTCTGAAAACCGATCACGTAGATGTGCAAGGCGCTCGTTATAATTCGGCGTGCCTTGAGAGCCCGCAAGGAATGCATACGGCAATGCTTCATCGCCATGCACATCATAAAACAGATCAACGCCCGTCTCTTCCATCTTCTTAATCACATAAAACACTTCAGGGCTTTTGTCCAAGCTTGGACTTGCCCACTCACGGTTTAGGTTCGTACCTGCGGCGTTCGTACGTAGATGACCGCGTACACTGCCATCAGGATTCATATTGGGCACAATATAGAAATTGGCTTTATCTAATAACAGCCTGCTATTGGCATTGTCGCTGTCTAACAAGCTATAGAGCAAACCTTCGACCAGCCATTCCGCCATCGTTTCACCCGGATGCTGACGCGCAGTGATCCAAATATTGCGTTTATTAGTATCGCCATCACCAATTTTGACCAAAGTAAGGTCACGCTTATCCAGCGTGTCACCCAAATGCTCTAGCGTCACTAGCGGATGTGTCTGTACAGCGGCTAATAAATCTTGATGACGCTCATAACTATAAGGGGCAAAATAAGCAATTTGGATGGTTTCGCACGCCAGCTCTGCCACGATGGTTAATTTGCCATCTTGGTAAGAAGTAGGCAAACGGAACCAATGCTGACGATCGTAGGAAGCGACTGCTTGATAATTCTCCCACCCTTCGAGATAGGAAGCCTCCCCTGCATTCATAATATGAAGAACGTACTCCTCTCCAACCTCGCCAGAGAGACGGAAGTTAAACCATTGGAAAAATTCTTCGCCAACGTCTGGACGAATGGCGAGCTGAATATTATTTTTATCTTCTATATTAAGTACGTCAATATTACCTGCGTCAAAATTGGCAGTAATACGCATGATCGCTCCTTGATGGGTTGTGATGAGTGGATTTGATAAGCTCAATTGAGGCATAAAGACATATGATAGTCTGTTTTATGCTAGATATGGGCCAATCTAATACAGTAGAACCTCAATAAAATTGATACAGCATAGGAAACGCGCTCGATTAAACGCTATTTTTCTTGCTTGCTGTGACTGCGTCTCCAGAGGCTGCGAAAAATAGCGTTTAATCTTGCTATACCATTTTTATAATGGTTTCACTCTACAGTAGCGTATTTTTTTATTGGTCATCACGCCCTCTTTTTCAAGTGATCAGCTGAATGGCGTTCTCTACTTGGACTTTATCCAAACTGAAAAGCAGATAGCTGCGTTTTTAGCACTTGCTCAGAGTAAATTTTATCCCCTTTATCATTGCCTGCTGCACCTGCTGCCACCATCAGCGGTAGCAAATGCTCCTCTGCGCCTAATGGATGTGAGGCTGTTGCATAAGGGGCTTTTGACCAGTTAGCCAGTGCTGACCATCGCGTCTCCCAATCCGCTGCGACAGTATCGGTCAGCCAGTCGTCAAAAACTTCAGACGGTGCGGTGAAGTTTGCATCACCATAGCCGCGCATATTATGAAAACTCATACCGCTACCGATGATCAACACCCCTTCTTGGCGTAATGATTGCAGGGCTTGACCTGCTGCCAGATGCGCTTCTGGGTCGAGATCATTACGTAGTGACATCTGTACCACGGGAATATCTGCCTCAGGGAACATTACCTTTAACGGTATAAAGACGCCGTGATCAAATCCACGCGCCGCATCTTGCTCATTTGGAATGCCTGCCGCTGTCAGCAGATTACTGACTCGCTCAGACAACGCGGGCGCACCTGATGCCGGGTAAGCCAAATCATAAGTATGCTCAGGAAAGCCATAATAATCGTAAATCAGATCAGGTTTTGCGCCAGAGGTGATACGAAATTCAGGCGTCTGCCAATGGCCGCTAATGATCAAGATAGCTTTTGGTCGCTCAGGTAATCGAGTGGTAATGCTCGCTAAAAAACTTGCCATACCGTCCCATGTATCCGCAGGTTGCCAATCCATAAAAAAACAAGGTCCTGCGCCATGCGGTATAAAGAATACAGGCAGGCTTACTGCCTCGTTAGATGTGTATATGCTCATCACTTTCTCCTTGTCACTTTTATAAGATGGTTTTATTGGTTGATATAAAGCGGTTAACGTGAGTCATGACGATCTTGAAGGTGACACTTTTTTAGTGTTACTGATAGCCATTAAAGGTAACTATTACACAATCCGCTTAAGCTCGCCCTAGATTTTTTGATAATACCTTATCCATACTTATCGCACCGCCACCTTGTACCACCAGTGCCAGCAGCGCCACCATCAAGGTCAATGCATATTCGTAGCCGCCATTGGCAATGAATAAGCCACTACCGATATGGACAGAAAAAATAGCAACTAACATCGTAAAAGCGGCGATCAATGCTGCAGGTCTCGTTAATAATCCTAATACTAACGCAAGACCACCAAAAAACTCAGCACCGCCTGCTAAGATAGCCATCAGGTAGCCGGGCTCCATACCCATACTGCTCAACCAGCCTGCCGTACCTGCCAGCCCATTGCCGCCAAACCAGCCAAATAGCTTTTGCGCGCCATGTGCCATCAAAATTAGGCCCACAGGTACACGAAGGATTAAGGCAGCTGTGCCAGCTTTCGATGTTAAAACTCTATTGAATAATGAGGATTGCATTGATGAGTACTCCATAACGTAATAGTAAGATAAAGTGTTTAGATATTGGTATAAACATACTTTACTATCATCGTTATGGAAGAGTAAGCCAAGTTATATTGAATAATTATCAACGTAGTGTTGTTAATTGGTTGGACACCAAGACTATCAAACATAGTAAGGGTCTGAAGAAAAGAGTCTGGTCAGTCATCTCATCAATGGGGTTTTTCTGCATTGACACACCGTAAACAAAAGCAGACAGCAATCATCAATAGGTCTGCTACAGTAGCAGCCGCTTCTGATTTAGTATCTGGTATTTGATATTCGGCATTTATTATTTGGCGCGTTGCCAAGCCACCTCCATCTGTCCCATTTTTATGACGCACGACACAAAGGCTTCTCTGTTCATGATCGCATTTATACAAGAAAACCAGCAGTTATTCAGTTTGGCGATGGCGCTATTGTCCATCGTTGTTTTCTTGTGGGTGCTACAATATGTATTGATTCATTATGGCAAGCCCGCGCTCAGTCTGATCTCACGCGGTGAGCTGTGGCTGCGTGGACATATCGCCCGCCTACCCTTGATCACACGTTTACAGGACAAATACCCTGTATTGTTTGGCTTTATCGCCAAGCGCTTTGCCCGCGGTCATTTTTCTGGTCTGATACTCACGGTTTTAACGCTGCTCAATGTATATATTTTGGCAGTGTTTGCAGGTTTGGTTGAGGATGTGGTGGAGGCCGACTCTATCGTGACCACTGATTTGTTTGTATCGCAGCATATGAGCGTACTGCGCGAGTCTGGCATCATAGATATCTTTGTGTTGATCACCAGTTTGGGCTCTACGCCCGTCACTTGCCTGATTGTCGTACTGACTGCCATTTTGTGTATGGTGGTGCGCCGGCCTTACGTCATTATAGGACTACTGGTCTCGACCATCGGCAGCACAGCCTTTACCTTTGTGAATAAAATGGTGTTTCAACGCGCACGCCCTGTCGATATTTTGTTGCATGAGCATACCTACTCATTCCCAAGTGGTCATGCGACGGTCAGCATCGCGCTCTATGGGTTTTTGGGTTATATGGCGATTCGTTTTAGCAGTCGCTTTGTTCGTCAAGTCCGGCTGCTCTCACTGGCTGTTTTGCTGTGTGTGCTGATTGGACTGAGTAGAATTGTGTTAAACGAGCACTATCTGAGTGATGTGCTGGGCGGGTTTTTGGTAGGGTCACTGTGGCTGATCATTGCGATCAGTGTGACGGAGTGGCTGACCGCAAAGGGCAAGATTAATTGGCGCATGTCATGGTCAAAAGGACAAATCTCACTGGTATGGCTGGGCGTCATCATGGTGTTTGTCGCCACACTGATTTATGCCGATATGTATCAGTTTCCACTGCTTGGGTAGAGTTCTAATTTGAGTTTACAAGTTATCGCTTCATAAAGTTAACCTTATGATAGGATGTGTATACACACTTTCCCTCTCAAAGGCATCATTTCAACTTTTTAATATTCTTAGATTAACACACCAAGTGCAACGCTAATTAATATTATAGAACGCCTGCATAGGCGTTTTAAACCCTAATCGTTTTCTTGGTCTGTTGTTTAGTTTGTTCTCAATGTCCTGTATTTCATTATCAG
>Ga0207918_100026_pt1 | contig 49254 bp, 40 predicted proteins | sample DeeseametaMP0440_FD_184211 | JGI IMG/M metagenome (GOLD analysis project Ga0207918, IMG submission 184211) | Marine microbial communities from the Deep Atlantic Ocean - MP0440 (SPAdes) | ecosystem: Environmental > Aquatic > Marine > Oceanic | place: East of Rio de Janeiro, Brazil, South Atlantic... | reverse complement strand
ATAAAAGCAGGGGACAGGACTCTTTTTTGCCGCTTCATCGTTAAAAATAAGCGCTTAGAATGACTAAACTTATTATTTTTAACATCGAATCGCCTAAAAAATAGTCGCTGTCAGTGCCATGGTCGAATGTTCAACATTCCCTAGTATATAAAATAAAAAATTTGGCGATTACTCTTGAAAGCCTTGTGATATCAGTACATTAAAACTAAATTATCTTGATAGCCCGAGCGATTATACCTGAACAATAGATAATCCCGAACTCAGTCTTTGACCAAAAACCGTCTGGCATTTTTGTCTATTGTTATATTATTTGCCTCAAACGGAGTCGAAATGAGAGAAATAAGGCAACGCGTTACAATATGCAACACCGTACAACAATACAAACTGATGCGTTTATACTGATGTGACTTCATTGGTATATGCTACTGATATGTTGCTGTAAAATGCCTTTGACTCACAAGATATCTACACATAAATCAATATTTTATGTGACTTTTGTTTTTTTACCCATTAACATATCACCATCAAATAAAGATAAGCGAGTGTAATACTGAATGAAGAATCAATCGATATTATCTATAGCTTCTGTGATAGCAAAGACCGCCTCAAAAATCGGGCTGGCAGGACTGATAACGTCTGTTGCCATGCTGTCTCAAGCGTCTAATGCTGCAAACAATCCTGCGACCACTATTCCGCTAGATATGTCTGGCATTAATATCACAAAGCATGAAATTGCTGTGATGCAGGTACTATCAGAGATCTGTCCATCAATGCTGAACGGCAATCAAAAACAACGTTTTTATAAGTCTTATACCGTGCAATTGCATGAGCTGATGCCTTCGTTAGAAGATCCAAAAGCAGCGATTCAATACCTGTCAACGCAGCAAGACTATCGTCAGATACTGCAAGGTATTCGTAGCTGGACAATGGGCTTTTCAAAGCAAGAAAATAAAGCACTATGTGAAGATTTGGCGAACGCAGAATATTAATCGCTAAAAAGCGTGTAAGCGTAGAGAGCCGTCTTGAGCGCTAGAAAAGCCCGTCATAATTAACGACAATAAACAATGGCCTTGTTCTTTCTGGAGCTCTACTCTCATCATCGTTAAGAACAATACTCTACACTTACCCATTAAGTTTAATGAACAAAAAAGCTTGCTGTCATTCCGCTTATAAACCACAAGCGGTACAGCAGGCTTTTTTGTGGTTGTTGAATTTATACTGATCAAAAGCTATCTATAGGTTAGTAAGAGCAAACACTTAATATAGTCAATCCTAAATAAAACAGATACATTATATATCAAGGTGGAACTGGTCTAAATTTTCCTTGCGTGCTGTGCCTACGCTGCTCGATGCTGCGAAAAATTTATACCAGTCCCACTGTATCGTTTTTATACTGAATTCACTATACCTACTCGCTTTTCTTTTTATTCATGCCTTACTTTTTTGCATTTATCGATTCCCCATCGGTTGGCATTTTGCTAAGATAAGGCGTTAATTTTATGTCTATCGTACAGTCGTTCTTGTTTTGATTAATACATTATTTTAGACATGATGTTTAAGGCATGCTGCTTAAAATAATGTATGAAAATTGACAGTGAATACAAGCGATAGATACATTTGGTTCCATGATGCGGTGTAATGATATATGACAGTAAAGCGTGTAAAAAATCAGCTAGTACAGCTGGTCGTTGGTGTAAGTATCTCAATGAGTGCAGTGATGGCAAACGCAGCCATACAACCACCTGAGATGGATAATACCGCCTATGTATTGATGGACTATAATACTGGTGAGATCTTGGGTCAAAAAAATGCGAATGAGTCATTACCGCCAGCGTCTCTGACAAAAATGATGACCAGTTATATCATCGAACAGCGCTTAGCATCAGGCGACCTCAAAGAAGACGACCAAGTACTCATGAGCCAAAATGCATGGTGCCGTGGTAGCAGCAGTCAGTCTTGCATGTATGTGCCAGTCAATAAGACCGCTAGTGTCATCGATATGCTACGCGGTATCATCATTCAATCAGGTAATGATGCGTCAAAAGCCATGGCTGAGCATATCGCGGGTAGCGAAGCATCATTTGCAATATTGATGAATGAGCAAGCGCAAAAGCTTGGTATGGAAAACTCTCATTTCGTCAACTCTACTGGCATGCCTGCTGAAGGGCATCAGGCATCAGCGCTGGATCTGGCCAAACTTGCTCGCGCTATTGTCAAAAACAGCGGTGATTACTACAGTATTTATTCCGAAAAAGAGTTTACCTATAATGGTATCACTCAGGGCAACCGCAACGCCCTACTCGCAACCGATCCTACCGTTGATGGTCTAAAAACGGGCCATACTGATGCGGCAGGTTATTGCTTAGTCGCTTCGAGTAACCGCGACGGTATGCGCCTCATCTCTGTCATCATGGGCACCAAGAGCCAGCAGGCTCGTGCTGATCAGTCGCGTGAACTACTCAACTGGGGCTTTGGCCACTTCACCACAGTGACCAAAGCACCTGCTGGTCAGTTCGTTAGTAAAGTTCCAGTATGGTTCGGAGAAGCCGATGAGGTAGAGCTGGCAACGGGTGATAACTTACAAATCCTAACCAGTAAAACGCAGAAGAATAAAATCACGACCGTGGTTGATATTCCTGACAGCCTAGAAGCACCGATTAAGAAAGGTCAAGAAATCGGCAAGATGATGGCCGTTATTGATGGTAAAGCTGTCGCATCTGTTCCTATTATTGCCACTAATAATGTCGCACAGTCAGGATTCTTGAGCCGTACTTGGCAACATATCGTACGCTGGGCGCAGAATCTGTTCTAAGAACTGCTCTATTTTTATAAATAGAGAGCTAGAGCAAAGACTCTCATTATAAGAAAATCACATAATAAAAAAGACGCCTTAAAATTGGGCGTCTTTTTTATTTGTTGTAAAAAAATCTTGGCTTGTTTGTGCTTTTTATCAGGAAATTACATCTAATGGGCTAGGCGATTTTAAGAAGTCAAACGTATTTTTTGAGGGTGTTTTAGATCCATACTAGCCAACGTTTTAACAAGTCACTCAAAGCCTTGTGCTCATAAGTCGTACTATGACAGTAATCGATGCCAGCTGCTTTTAAACCATACTCAAAATTATCGACATAACGCGCTTGATGTTGGGGATACCAATATATCAATAACGCACGTTGCACGCTTTCTTCGTTTTCATGTTGGCGAATAAGCTTTGCTAACAGCTCAGCTTTGTCCGCGAGCACGTCCTCAGCGAACATCACCATATCGATCTTCTGTGCCCGTATCTCATTCATGACTTGCTGTACGTCCTGGTGACAGATCACCGTAGCGCCCAGATACTCTAGCTCATTGAATAACGCACCCGTCTCTTGATCATAATAATAAATAATCGTTAGCCCATTTAAGAGCCGCTGCTGGCGAGATTGTTGTTGGTTTGGCATTACTAACGTCAACGTAAACTGCGTCCCTGATCCCAAGGTACTATCAACTTCGATGGTCGCCCCCATGAGCTGCACCAATTGCTTAACCACAGGCAAGCCCACACCTGAGCCTTCATACTGGCGCGTTTGTGACGAATCCACCTGAAAGAAAGGATTGAAAATATCATCAATATGATTGCTATCAATACCGATGCCCGTATCTTTGACACTGATTTTCCAACGATTACTTTTATCAAAATGCGTCAGTTGTGACGTGATCACTACCTGTCCAGTAGGAGTAAATTTAATGGCATTACTGACTAATATGGATAATATTTGTTGAATTTTTGCTGAGTCGCCATAAAGACTGTAATCTACATGATGAATATTACTGGTTAACGCTAAGCCTTGTTGATTGGCTATAGGTTCAAACTTTATCAAAAGATCAGATATCAACTGTAACGGATTAAATTCATTGTTATGAATTTTTATTTGTCCTTTTTGTATCTGATTTAATTGAATAATATGATCCAGTGATAGCACCAATTTATCACTGCCGTTGCTAATGATTTCGACAGCGTCTTTTTGCTCTCTAGTTAAGGTTTCATAGTCCAATAACTGTAGCCCGCCCACGATAGCATTGAGCGATGTTTTTAGTTCATGGGTAATCATGCTTTGAAAATTATGCAACTGCACATCAAGCGAGACATCTTTGTTATGTAGTTGCTGCTCAAAGGCAGCAAGCGTATCATATCCTTGCTTGGCTTCTTGCAGTCGATCAAACAAGATAGCCAAGGCCTTTTTTATTTGTGTCAGCTCTTGAAAGTTAAAGCGCTGCGGAATAATAGGTAGCTGCTCTAGCTCTGCGTTTTTGATGATAATACCGCAGACACCATTTAATGCTTCGATATCTTTGACCGGCCAATTCAGCTTTCGAAAAATATATATACCTGAAATAATAGTCAGTAGTAACGTGGTCAGCCATAACGGAATAATGCTACGAAACCAATGTAAACGCAGTACTTTCACATCCATAGTGATGTTGATATAGCCAATCAGCCTGTTATTCCTATTCGTGTTACCGATCGATTCATCCGTAACTGATGACGCGCTCATACTCTCAGACAGATCTGTCGCTAACTGCTGATTAGATGTGGGCTTATTGGGTCTGACACTCACAAAATCTTCGTACTTACTAACGACAGGATGGTTGAAGCTGACCGTATCGGCAAATAAAGCATTTTTCCAGTCATCTAGTGATTGGCTGATATCGTTGATAGGCTGGGATGTGGAATAAAACACGATACTCTGAATGCTCGGCTCATTTTCTAATAAAACATTCACTTGCTCAGCGACGACGTCAGCGCCGTCTGGCGTCGATGCACTGGTTGTTAGTAACGAGGCTAACTGCTGGACATGCTGATGTTTTTCTTGGTAATGATGCACCAAACCATAAATAAAAGGCAATACAAAACCTGCCAGCAGAGCCAAAATTACGGCCTGTCCAACAGAGCGCCAAATGAGCATAGAAATGGTTTGAGACGAACGATTGTTCATATCACTCTACTGAGTCAAGAAAAGTTTTACTTATATTACAGGTATTTGAGAGATGTGATAAGCGAAAGATTGAGGTAATTAGCGAGTATACTGAACTGCTAAAAAAAGCACTATATGATTATAGTGCTTTTTTATTTTACCCTGCTGAGCTGCACGATAAAATAAGTCATAGCAAATCATGTGATTAACGAGACTTTTTATCTTTGGTAGTGAATTTTTTTGCACGATTGCGCTCACGCTGACGCAATTGCTGTGTTTTTGCCTTGGTTGGCGTGTCGCTCTTATTGGCGTATGGGTTGTCATTTTGTTTAAAGATGACATTGAGCGGCGTACCTTCAAGCTTAAATACTTGACGGAACTGGTTCTCTAAGTAACGCTGATAGCTCTTAGGAAGCGCACTGGTTTGATTGCCATGGATTACGATAACAGGTGGGTTGTGACCACCGATATGTGCATAACGTAGCTTAATACGGCGACCAGCAATAGTTGGTGGCGGATTGGCAGTGACAGCATCTTGCAAGATTTGCGTCAAGCGATTGGTAGAGACTTCAAACATTGAAGACTTATAAGCACGCAAGATAGATGGGTATAAATTACCCACACCAGTCCCATGTAGTGCTGATATCAAATGTACTTTTACATATGGGATAAAGTTAAAACGACGATCCATCTCAAGCTTAATATAGTCCCTTTGATCTGGCGTCAAACCATCCCATTTGTTGATCGCGACGACTAGAGCACGACCAGCATCAAGTGCATAGCCAATCATATGCAAATCTTGGTCAACAATACCTTCATGCGCATCAATGACAATGACAGTTACATTAGAGTCTTCAATCGCTTGCAAGGTTTTGATAACAGAGAATTTTTCTACTTTTTCATCGATTTTACCGCGGCGACGTACACCAGCCGTATCAATCAATACGTAGTCTCTGCCCTCACGCTGATAAGGGATATAAATACTATCACGCGTCGTACCAGGCATATCGAATACCACCACTCGATCTTCGCCCAACAGACGGTTAACCAGAGTTGATTTACCAACGTTTGGACGACCGATAATCGCAAGCTTCAAACCGTTTGGCTCAACTATATTCTCTTGCTCAGGCATATCAGCCGTTAAGACTTCAAGCAAGTTGCCCACACCGCGACCATGACTGGCCGCCATCGGATACGGCTCGCCCAATCCTAACGCGTAAAACTCTGCTGGCGCTGCCTCGTGGACACCATCAACTTTATTGGCAACGACATAAACCGGTTTGCCTAGGGTATGCAAAAACTTGCCAATCTCAGCATCAGCACCAATCATACCAGCACGAGCATCAACGACAAATACAATGATATCTGCTTCGTGAATCGCAGTATGCGACTGCTCAGACATATAGTCATCGATATTACCGCTGCCGTCATCTGCTTCACCAATACCACCCGTATCCACAACGATGAATGACTTATCTTCATAAGTTGCATCACCGTATTGACGGTCACGAGTCAATCCCGACAAATCAGCAACCAATGCCTGCCGACTTTTTGTGAACTGATTGAATAAGGTGGATTTACCGACGTTTGGACGACCAATTAAGGCGACCACAGGCTTGATACTCATGGGTTACTCTCAGTGAAAGGCACAATGACGGACAGTACAATTATTCTTATGACCATTGATATAACAATAGTAACGAATAGGGCTGCACTTAACCGCAAATTAAAATGAATGATAAAACAATAGCAAAAATAGTAGCTAGCTATTTTTTGGCTAAAAAATAATTGGGACGACTAAATTATATATAGTATATATGGTTAACACATCGGTCGCATAGAGTACGCGAAAGCCTGTACTTAAACAAGCGATTTACACAAAGCACTAAACGCTGACTAAGCAGCGTTTGTGTTTTGTAGATAAAAACCAGTGTACTGTTTTATCAGCGCGTTAACTGCCAGATAGCAACTTGTCCTGACGTGCTTTGAGTCATCAGGCGATTGCCTTGTACTTGCAAGTTCGTCAACGCCCCTTTTGTCTGCACACGGCTAACAATATTGCCAGTAGCAGGGTCAAATAAATGTACCACACCGTCAAAATCACCGACTGCAATATAATTGCCAATCATGACAGGATTGGTTAGGTCACGATAAGCCAGTGCCTCACTTTCCCACAATGTCTCGCCACTATTGCGATCATAGGCAACCACTTTACCATCTAGGCTAGTAGCAATCACTTGCTGAGGGTTGACGGCAAGTGCTTTTAAACTAGCAAGCTCATTGACAAACATCACTTGACGTGAGGCCAAATCAATACCCAATAGCTGACCACTATAACTAATCGCAAACAGCTGATTTTTATCCACGATAGGCTTGCCATCGACATCGCTCATGCGCTCAACTTCGCTGCTTCCAGACCCAATGCCAACACGTCTTGACCACTTTGGTAAGCCATTATCAACGGTGACTGCATGCAAACGACCATCAGCAGTCGCCAACAATGCCGTTTCATTATCTAGCAAAGTTGGTGCCGCACTACCGCGCACGCTGATCGCTGGTACTTGTGTCGCAAACTGCCACACTGATTCACCAGTCTGTAGTGATAAGCCATGCAAGAAGCCATCATTCGCTGATAATACCACACGATTATTACTGATAAGCGCTGGGGATAAAACCGACCCTGACAACTGCTGCTGCCAGCGTTTTGCGCCAGTCATAGTATCAAACGCCATTACTTGACCATTGCGAGTACTCACAACCGCTGTCTGACTCAGCGCATCCAACGCCACACCGCCTGTGATCTGATCACCGACGTTAACCGACCATAAGCGCTCGCCTGCCTGATTAAATCCTATCAGATCACCACCGCGTGATGCCGTAACGACTTGACCATTGGCGTAACCAACTTGCAAATCTAGAGGGTCTTTCTTACTGGCTTTTTTGTTACCTACATCAGTGCTAAACACTGGCTGGAGCACGCTGATCGGCTGCGCAATTTGTACCAATTTTACTGGGTCATTAACCACTGGCTTGATGCCGCGGTTACACCCAATCACTGCAGTGCTCATTACGGCAAGTACTGCCACATGCATGACTGTCTTTTTGATAGTCTGACTACTTAACGTAGTTTTTAACATTTTGCTAGAGCGAATAGATTGAGTCATTATATGTTCTCACTACAAATGAATTATTATTAATTAGTACATTAGCCAACAGCACATTAGTCATTATGACGTCGTATCAAAAAGCATTTAGTCGATTGCTACTGCTCAATACTATCTTAGTAATTTACTGAACTTAGCGATTTACTGAGCTTAGTAATTTACCGAACTTATTGACTTACTGAGCAGCTTCAACGCTCGTATTTTCTGAGTTTTCAACCACCAATGGCTGCTCAGGAGTAGCTGATTCTTGGATAAGACTGGTGGGCTCAGCAATTGGCTCAGGAGTGATACCCAAGCTTTCCATCTTTAAGGCCAATACTGCACGCGTTTCTTGGCGGCTACGTAATAGCTCCCAAGCATTATTGTAAGACTTAATCGCTGATTCTTTGTTGTCTTGTGCCAAGTAAATATCACCTAGCAGCTCTTGCTGACTGGCTTCAAACGAGCTTGGCATATCGTTGTTGGCCTCTGACAAGGCCGCATCTGCATCGCCTGTCGCCAGTAACGTCTTGGCATAACGCAGCTGAGTGATTGCCTTTAGACCGGCATCACCCAGATCGATTGCTAGCGCTTGCTTAAATGTCTCAGCCGCCGCCGTAAAATCATCATTATCGACCTGTTGGCGAGCTTTTATCATCAGCGCTTGCCATGCGTATACTGATTCACCATGCGTACTGACTAAAGCATCAATATCTTTATCTAACTGTGTGCGGCTCTGTACCAGCGACTCTTGTGCGTCGGCTTCTAGATCTGGATTTTGCGAAGCCAAGCTGACTTCTTCATTCAGTCGTTGGATATCGGCATATTGATCAGCGGCGACAGTATCTACTCGCGCATGGTTGTTCTGCCAGTATGTCCAGCCAAAATAAGCAGCCAGTGCCAACAAAATCGCAGTGACAATATAACTACCATACTGCTTTAACGCTTGCATGGAGTTGTCTGCATTCGGCGAATTGGGGGTCAGAGCCATATATATTTACCTGATAAAATGTACATTAAATTGCTGATGCCAAAATCAAAACTGCGGCGTTGCAAGACGATTATTTACGAGAAAAGTTATCTTTACTCGATAGCCAGTCTTGTGTGACAGTCTGCTGCTCACCCGTCTGCATGTCTTTGATACTGACGGTATTATCATCCAGCTCTTGCTGTGCGATGATGACTGTCAATGCTGCGCCGGACTTATCTGCCTTTTTCATTTGCGCTTTTAGACTCGTTGCACTTGCCATCTTCACGCGTACATCTGGACGACTATAACGTAGGTTTTGTGCGTAGCTGATACCTGCACTATAAACGTCAGGATGCGCCACGACAAAGACATCACAAGCGGGTTTGTCAGCAATCGGTGCCACGGCTTCCATCAGTAGCAATAAGCGCTCGAGCCCCATCGCAAAACCAATAGCCGGTTCAGATTTTACAGGTTTTTTATCTGACTTATCATCGTTTGTACCTATGGACTTTAATTGTCCAACCAGACCGTCATAACGACCACCAGCGCATACCGTCGCTTGACTGCCAAGCTTGTCCGTTACCCACTCAAAGACCGTTTTATTATAATAATCAAGACCGCGCACCAGATGTGGATTAATCTCAAAATCGATACCAAGCGCAGTCAGATAATCTTGAACTTGTTCGAAATGCGCCACACTCTCTGTACCCAAGAAATCAGCAAGCTTTGGTGCGTCTGCTAATACTGCCTGCGTACTTGCCTCTTTACTATCTAAGATACGTAATGGGTTGGTCGTCAAGCGACGTTTGCTGTCTTCGTCTAATTGATCTTTTTTGTCCGTCAAATAGGCAACCAGCGCTTCGCGATAGGCATGGCGCTCATCAAGCTCACCTAGGCTGTTTAACTGCAAGTGCATCTCATCTTTTAGGCCCAGTTCTTGCCACATCAGATGCGTCATTGCAATCAGCTCAGCATCAGCGTCTGGTAGCGCACTACCAAAGCTTTCGACACCCAGCTGATGAAACTGACGATAGCGGCCTTTTTGCGGACGCTCATAGCGGAACATTGGACCAACGTACCAAAGCTTCGGCGTGTCCCCACGCAATAAGTTATGCTCGATAACGGCACGTACTGCCCCTGCTGTGCCCTCAGGACGCAAGGTCAAAGGCGTCGGTGGCTCAGATTTATCAGTGAAGCTGTACATCTCTTTTTCAACGATATCTGTCGCGCCGCCAATAGCACGAGCAAACAGATCAGTTTGCTCAACGATAGGCAAGCGAATATGCTCATAACCATATCTACCAAGTACATCAGCCAATATCGCTTCTAGATGCAGCCACTTTGCTGATTGATCAGGCAAAATGTCATTAAACCCTTTAATAGCTTTAATCATGATACGGTCATGTCCTTAAAATTTAACAGTTATGTCTATTATTGTTATCTACGTATTAAAATAAAAAATGTGCTGCCTAGCCTTTGTCCACACAGCAAAAAGCAGATACTTACATTGCGACTTATTTTACGCGAATAATCTCGTTCTCACGCTTTTTCGCCAAATCTTCTGCATGGGCGCGAACCATACTTTCTATTTCATCGACTAAATTGTCGGTATCGATAAGATGGCTTTTTTGACCCATACGGTATACCAGTGATCTTGGTGCGGCGCCAACGATACCGATATCTGCTTCTTTTGCTTCGCCTGGACCATTCACTTTACAGCCAATCACGGATAAATCCATTGGTTCACGGATGTCTTCCAAACGTGATTCTAAGGCCGTCATCACTTTAATCACGTCAAACTCTTGACGCGAGCAGCTTGGGCAAGCGATAAAATTAACACCGTTCGAACGTATGTTGAGCGATTTTAAAATATCAAAGCCAATTTTGATTTCTTCTTCAGGCTCAGCCGCTAACGAGATACGAATCGTATCGCCAATACCGTCTAATAACAGACCACCAAGCGCAATGGCAGATTTGACAGCACCAGTACGGTAGACACCTGCTTCAGTGACACCTAAATGCAGTGGGTTATCAATCTGCGCTGATAGCAGGCGATACGCATCCAATGTCAAAAATACATTACTGGCTTTGACAGACACTTTGTATTGGTCAAAATTAAGACGCTCTAAAATGTCGATATGACGCATTGCTGACTCAAGCATCGCCTCCCCAGTCGGCTCAGTATACTTACGCTGAATGTCTTTTTCTAAAGAGCCTGCATTGACACCGATACGAATAGGGATATTGTGATACTTGGCACAAGCAACCACTTCACGCACCTTAGCATCGCTACCGATGTTACCAGGATTGATACGCAAACAGTCAGCGCCGGCTTCAGCCACTGCTAAGGCAATCTTATGATCAAAATGCACGTCTGCAACCAAAGGCACGCTCACCAGTTTGCGAATCTCGCCAAAGGCATTGACGGTATCCATCGTCGGCGTTGATACGCGCATCAAATCAGCACCGGCTTCTACGCAGCGCTCGATTTGAGCGACAGTTGCCGCCACATCACAAGTGTCAGTGTTGGTCATACTCTGTACGCTAATTGGCGCATCACCACCAATCGCAACATCGCCGACATAGATTTTTTTGGTCAAACGGCGGTTAATAGGCGATGGCATTGACATAGATAAATCCTTGAATCAAAAATAGAAAAACCACAGGCTTGTATACATAAATGAGCTTAGACGTATAGTAGTTTCATTAAACACTAGCAATCATGCTCGATAAGAGGCCAATGATGACTAAGGTACTAGCTCAAAGGTAGCTTGTTTATCCGTTGCATAAGTATCTAAAGCAACCGTTTCTTGATTGAGCATCAAGCTAACATTATCGATATTATCAATTTGCACACTAAATGGTGGCACACCTGATAGGTCATAGTCACCTGCCGTCTGTGAACCGCTGATGAGACTATTACCCGATGCATCCGTAATGCTAACCACAGCATCATCGGTCAGCTTTACGTTTAAAAAAGCCGTATCTGCACTGGCAGCATCTAAATTCAACGCAGAGCCAGACGCACCGACGCCACTTGCATCATTGCTAATCGCAGCCCCTTGCGCTTGCTCAATAGCAGATACATCTTCAACAGTAGAGACAGGCTCTTGGTTATTTTCTTCACTTGCATTGCTCACCATACGGAATAAAAATACTGCCAAAATAATGAGTCCAATCACACCGATGATCAATAGCGGATTAAAACGAATGCGATTGTGCGTATCGCGCTGCAGCGTGCCCATTGGCTGCAATGGTGTATCAGTATTGTTGACCGATTTGGCTTTGAGCTCATTGGGGTAAGCGGCATCAAAACTACTCGCGATTTTGGCTGAGTCTAGGCCCAAGTATTTGGCATAGTTAATAGCAAAGCCACGAGCAAAGGCCGCTTGCGGTAATTCAGCAAAGTTTTCGCTCTCTAGTGCTTCTAGATGACGTTTTAAGATAAATAACTCGGCGGCCGCCTCTTCTAAACTGACTTGCTTCGTTTTACGGGCTTGCTGCAACGTGGCACCAAATGATCCCTGAGCGTTAGATTGAGTGTTTGATGATGGGGTGATCATTTCCATGGTGCCTCTGGATTGTTAAGCCAAGTCTTAAGTTGTTTCGCTTCGTCGCTCAATGGATAAGCGGACAAAAGCTGCTGTGCCAATTGCTGGCGAGTTGTAATGTTGTTTTGTGCTGCCGCAAGTTTGATACCTTGTAGGAGCAATCTAGGACTGATGCCCTGCCCTTGTACCAATATCAAGGTCTCGTCATACAAGCGCTGAGCCTGCGGTACTCGCTGCTGCTCAAGCAATAAATCTACCAGCTCAATATGAGCAATAATACTATTGCGATTGCCATCTAGGGCCCGCAAAAACGCTTTAGCAGCGGCACTATTGTCACCCAACTGAAGGTATGTACGCCCTAAATTCTCTAACGCACCGATACGGCCTTCATAACCTAATGAGGCGCCTGCAATCTCAAACTGCTCTGCCGCCTCACGATAGCGCTTCATCTGTGATAAATAAACACCGTAATTATTGTGTGCTTGCACAAAGTCTTTATCCAGCGCGATGGCTTTTTTAAAGTACTGATCGGCTTTTGCAAGATTGATGCGGCTGCCTTCTTGCTGCAACAAAACGCCCATCATATCATAGGCTGGCGCGTAACGGCTATCAGCAGCAAAGGCTTTTTCGAGTTGACGCTGCGCCGTATCGAGCTCATTTTTGCGGATATATTGTGCAGCAAGTGAGGTACGTACACGAGCAATTTCTTGCTGATCTAAGTTGCGGTCACCGCTGGGCTTCGTGGATGTCTGATAAGGCGCGATGCCTGACAAGTCATTGTTTGGTGTACTCTGACAGCCACTTAGCAATGATAATGCGAGTGCGGCAGCCAGTAATGCGCACTTCGGTGCAGTGACTCGGTTCGTCACCACACCTGCCTTTTTATAAAGGTTAAAAAATGGTTTTTGCTCTACCAACTGATAAAAATTTTTAGAAGTCATCATAGCCGCCATCATAAAACTGTGGTTCAATGCATTCGATCTTCGAGGCATCAGTTTAATAGATTTAGCCCCTATAAGTACAATTTAGTTGTTATTAATTGCTATGTTCTTCAATCTTGACCGTTATTGATACATTTTCATTACCGTTGCGACAGATAAAAGACAGCTAAGCTTCTTTTAGAACAGACGGATATTTATCCTGTCATATGCAAAACGTATCAAACATTTTCACGATCTTTGATGCTTTGTTGCCATGCAGCCGAGCGTCTGGTACGGTCAGCCACTTGTCCGACCAATTGACCACAAGCGGCATCAATATCATCACCGCGTGTTTGACGAATGGTGCAAACAAACCCAGCTTCACTCAGTATATTGCTAAACGCATGAATGCGGTTGTTGCTTGACTTATCGTACGACGCATGTGGGAACGGATTGAACGGAATAAGATTTATCTTACTTGGTAGCCCTTCTAATAGCACGACCAACTGATGAGCATGCTCATTGCTATCATTGACACCATCAAGCATCACATACTCAATCGTGACGTGCTTTTTATGACGCGGATTGACATCATAGACGTAGTTTTTTGCAGCGGCAATCAGCTCTTCTAGCGGGTACTTTTTATTAATTGGCACCAGCTCATTACGCAGTTCATCATTGGGGGCATGCAGTGAGATAGCCAGTGCTACATCGATATCTTGTGCTAGTTGGTACATTTTAGGTACCACGCCTGAGGTTGACAAGGTCACTCGACGTTTTGATAGTCCATAAGCGTGATCGCTCAGCATCAGCTCCATTGAGCCAACCACTGGTTTATAGTTTAATAATGGTTCACCCATGCCCATCATGACCACGTTGGTGACATTGTTTTCCCACAGGCTATGATCAACGTGTTCTAGACTATCATTGTTATCAGTCATATAAGAGGCATTGGCCACCCACAGCTGACCGATAATCTCAGCAGCGCTTAAATCACGCTCAAAGCCCTGCTTACCAGTACTGCAAAAACTACAATCTAGCGCACAGCCCACTTGTGAAGACACACACAAAGTCTTACGACCATTTAATTTACTGTCATCCGCTGGAATCAATACCGTCTCAACCAATGAGCCGCCCGTCACTTCAAACACCCATTTACGCGTACCATCATCACTATATTGACGATGAATCACTTTTGGTGGCGTAACGCAGGCATTGGCTGATAACTTATCCCGCAATGATTTGCTCAGATTGGTCATCTGCTCAAAGTCAGTGACTCCGTGCTGATATATCCATTTAATCACTTGCGTCGAGCGAAATGGCTTTTCACCGATACTTTTAAAGTAATCGGCAAGTTGCGACTGCGTCATCCCTAATAGATTGGTCTTGGCCTGCGCCTCATCTACTATCTTGATACTAGCCGTCTTGTTAGTGGGTGTGTGTTGGATCGGTGATTGAACAGTGGACATAATAGGTAACCTTTTGGCATAAGCCATGAACGTCGTTATACAATTAAATGATGCATTGAGCAATCCGTTATGAGCGCAAAATTTGTCCTATATAGAATGCAAATAATTATCTATATTGACAATGTGCTGATAAAGGATTGATAACGCTAGTAAATCTAATAATGAGGCAAGCGCCTATGAATTTCAATAAGCAACGACACTGTTATTACATATAACAGCTAAAACGGCTTATACCCATAAGATATAAGCCGTCTCGCGATACTATTTATTAACAATCAATATTGCAAATAATAGCTGCTATTAACGCGTACGTGCACAAACTTCGTCTTCATTGAAGAAGTAGCTGATTTCACGTGCCGCTGATTCAGCTGAATCTGAACCATGTACCGCGTTTTCATCGATGCTGCTAGCGAAGTCAGCACGGATAGTGCCTTCAGCAGCTTCTTTAGGATTGGTTGCGCCCATGATTTCACGGTGCTTAGCGATAGCATTTTCGCCTTCTAGTACTGATACCAATACTGGACCTGAAGTCATGAATGATACTAGGTCGTTGTAAAATGGACGCTCAGCGTGCTCAGCGTAGAAACCGCCTGCTTTTTCGTCATCAAGTTGTAGCATTTTAGCGGCAACAATTTTTAGACCAGCTTGCTCAAAACGATCATAGATAGCACCAATGTGGTTGCCAGCAACTGCGTCAGGTTTGATGATAGATAAAGTACGTTCGTTAGCCATGAAAAGCTCCTAATGGATGAGTGGGTTAAAAAATTGAACTAAAATAAGAAATGAAATAGCAAAGAAGTCGCCTTATCACGAACCTCTCATTTTATCTCCGACTACTATATTGGCTTAGACTTATTGAAATGGTTCATGATTTATCAATATAAATATAAATTCAAGACAGACCAAAACAGAATTATTGCTTATCAAAACGTGAAAAAGGACTCCACCTGATGTTAGGGTGGAATTGAATTTCGCCTAGCGTTTCGTTTATTATATTATATCTTTACACAAATAATATATTGAAATAAATTATTGTAAACTTTAGAGTTTATATTATATCAAAAAAAATGAATCGGCGTTATGAAAATCAACAAAGCGTATAAATTTAGGCTTGAGCCTAATGCAGAGCAACAGATTATTCTAAATAATCTTGTCGGCTCTGCACGCTTTGTTTGGAATCAAATGCTAGCGATCTCATTTGAGATGTTTGCCAAAAATGAATTTATTAATGCCACCAACTTGGTTAATAAAATCATGGTTCTAAAGAACAATCCTGATTTTGACTTCTTAAGAACCCATGCCAATGCTGTGTCTTTACAACAAAAAGTACGTGATCTTGCCTCTGCTTGGTCACGATTTTTCGACCCTAAAGTTCATGCTAGGCTCAAAGAAAACAAAAAGAAGTTTCGAAAACCCAAGTTTTTTAAGCTAAGTGATGGCACAGAGATTCAACTACGACAACTGATGCCAAGATTTAAACGTAAATCCGATGGCTGCGACTCAATCAGGCTTGTTCAGTTTGATAAATATTGCCGTGTTGAAGGTAATCGCGTCAAACTACCTAATGGCGTGGGCTTTGTAAAATTTAAAAAATCACAAGATATCATCGGCACCATTAAAAACGTCACCATCAGCAAGAAATCAGGTCACTGGTACGTGTCGTTTGGCACTGAGCGAGCATTATCTGAGAACCCAACTCACCCCTCCAAAAGCGCCATAGGTATTGATTTAGGTATCACTAAACTCATTACCACCTCAGACGGTCAATACATCAAACCCAAAAACAGCTTTAAAGCCAATCAAATTAAACTTGCCAAATTGCAGCGTCAATTAAGTAAGAAAGTAAAGTTCAGTGAAAACTGGAAAAGGCAAAACCGTAAGATTCAAAAATTACACAATCACATCGCCAATATTCGCCATGACTACTTGCATAAAATCACTACCGCGATCAGCAAAAACCACGCCATGATTGCCTGTGAAGATTTAAAAGTCGCCAATATGTCGAGATCAGCTAGCGGTACGATGGAGAAAAAAGGTCGGCATGTCAAAGCCAAATCAGCATTAAACAAATCAATCTTAGATCAAGGCTGGGGCATGATGGTTAATATGTTTGAGTACAAGCAACAATGGCAAGGCGGGTTGCAAACAGTTAAATAAAACATATACAAACCTACCTATTTATTACTATAATAGATAGATTATATCTATAATATAGAGAGCAAGTTATGGGGAAACTGGTTAGTATTGGGGAGGCTGCCAAACATTTCGGGGTTGCTCAATCCACATTAAGACGTTGGGATGAGGATGGTACGTTAGTCGCCAAGCGAACCGAAAACGGGCATAGGCGATATGATTTAAGTGAAATCAGACCGCATTCCTTGAATACACCACCTAAATTAGACCGAAAAACCATTGCTTATGCTCGTGTGTCGAGTCGTGATCAAAAAGACGACTTACTTCGCCAGTCTCAAGTTTTGGAACTTTATTGTGCCAGGCAAGGCTGGACTTTTGAGACGATTACCGATCTTGGTAGTGGAATGAATTATAAAAAGAAAGGCTTAAAAGACCTGCTTGATGACATACTGAGCAATAAAGTTGAACGGCTGGTAATTACCCATCAAGACAGGCTTTTACGATTTGGTGCAGAACTGGTTTTCATGTTGTGTGAGGCTCGTGACGTTGAAGTGGTAATAATCAATCAAGGTGAAGAGTTGAGTTTTGAGCAAGAATTAGCCCAAGATGTATTGGAGATTATCACCGTATTTTCAGCGAGGCTATACGGCTCTCGCAGCAAGAAAAACCAACAATTAATAGAGGCGGTTAAAAAAGCATTATGATCCGTGGACACATTATCGAACTCAAGCCAAACAACGTACAGGCAAATCACCTTGCTCGTGCTTGTGGCGTGGCGAGAAAAGCCTACAACTGGGCTTTGCATGAGTGGCAGCGGCAGTATGCGCTTGACAAAGCGTACCGTGATGCGTGTTTGGCCGCAGGCGTTGAGGTTGATACTAAAAATCTAAACAAGCCCTCACAGGCGAAGCTCAGACGCGAATTGAACGCCATTAAGCGTGAATTATTCCCCTATATGCTGGAAGTGACCAAATGCGCTCCGCAGGCGGCAATCATGCAGTTGGGTGATGCTTATAACAACTTCTTTAAAGGCTTAGCGAAATACCCAACCGCTCGTAAAAAAGGCCGTGACGATAGATTCAGTTTATCCAACGACCAATTTGCCATTAAAGGTAAATCCATTCGTATCCCAAACTTGGGCTGGGTTCGCTTAAAAGAAGCTTTACGTTTTGACGGCAAGATCATGTCAGCCACCATCTCTAAACGTGGCGGTAAGTGGTTTGTTAGTGTGGCTGTTGAAATACAAAAAGCTGTAATTCCTACTAAAAAGACAGGTAAAAGCGTTGGTGTTGATCTTGGTATTACCGACTTACTGGTTTTATCAGACGGCACTAAAATTAAAGCGCCAAAACCACTTCAAGCAAACCTTAAAAAACTAAGAACGCTAAACAAAGCGCTCAGTCGCACTAAAAAAGGCAGTAAAAACAGAGAAAAAGCGAAAACCAAGCTCTCTCGTTTGCACTATAAGATCAGGTGTATTAGGCAAGATTCTCTCCATCAAATCACAACAAGTCTGGTTAATGAGTTCGATGTGATTGCGATTGAGGATTTGAATGTCAAAGGTATGGTTAAGAACAGGCGGCTATCAAGAGCTATCAGTGACTTGGGTTTCTTTGAGTTTAAGCGACAGCTTATCTACAAAGCCACTGAGCAAGGCAAGGTTGTGAAATCAGTCGGACCCTTCTACCCAAGCTCAAAAACCTGTTCAAACTGCAATCATATCCTTGGTAAAGATGAGCTAACATTGAAAATGCGTGAGTGGTTGTGCCCTAACTGTCAGGTTTCTCATGACCGTGACCTCAACGCCAGCATCAATATTTTAAATAACGCGACTGTTATTTTAACAGCTGCATAATCCTGTTTATTGGACGGTGAGTTCCATCGCCAATTAAAAAAGTCTGTGGAGTCGTGGTCAGTCTAAATCTCAAATGAGAAGTAGCGCGTGACAATGAAGCAGAAAGAAAACGTCAAACCTATCTAATAGTCAATATTGGCTAGGTTTGAGTAAGATTTTTGGAACGGTTGCTCATTAAGGTAAACCCACGTTACACCAGCCAAACCTGCTTTGAATGCAAGCATATTGCCAAGGAAAATAGACGCACTCAAGCAAACTTTGAGTGCGTCGAATGCAGGTATGTTACGAACGCAGATGTTAATGCGGCTCGTAATATATTAGCGGCAGGACATGCCGTTTTGTCTGCGGAGGGAGGATGCGTTAAAGGTCGCCCTTTGAAACAGAAAACTTGTGACCTTCGTGAGAAAGCCACCTAAGAGCTTATGCTTTTAGAATTCCCCACTTGAGCTTGGCGAAAGTGGTGGAAGTATGTCAATATAATGATTAAGCGTATAAATGATAGGATTAATTTATGGCGATAACTTACACAAAGATAAATTGAGCAAGGTTTTACCGCTCATCAATCTTCTTATTTACCAAAAATAAAACCCCAATGTTTGGCATCAGGGTTTTGTAAATAAAACAGACAATATCTTTATAACCAATTAAGCATCATACGGATCGCGTAATACAATCGTTTCTTCACGGTCAGGACCGGTCGAGATGATATCAACTGGGCAACCAATCAATTCTTCGATACGTTTGATGTAAATTTTAGCGTTTTCTGGTAGGTCATCATAGCTTGTGATACCAACGGTTGACTCGCTCCAGCCTTGTAGGGTTTCGTACTTAGGCGTTACTGACTCATAGAACTCAGCATCATGTGCGCCTGCACACTCAGTCTCAGGCAGGTTGTAGCCCACACCAATGAGCAACTCTTCAAGACCATCTAGTACGTCAAGCTTGGTCAGGCAGATACCTGACATAGAGTTCAGTACCACTGCACGGCGTAATGCCTCAGCATCAAACCAGCCACAGCGACGCGCACGACCAGTTGTTGCACCAAATTCGTGACCGACTTTGGCTAAGTGAGCACCAACATCATCGAACAATTCGGTTGGGAATGGACCACTACCAACACGCGTGGTATAAGCCTTGGTGATGCCCAATACATAATCTAAGTACAATGGACCGATACCTGTCCCCGTTGATACGCCACCAGCGGTTACGCTTGAGCTGGTCACAAACGGATAAGTACCATGATCGATATCAAGTAGGGTACCTTGCGCACCTTCAAACATTAGGTTTTTGCCAGCCAGACGCAATTGGTTAAGGTCTTCGGTGACATCAGTAACCATGCCATTAATCTCATCGCGCCACTCTTGGCAAAGCTTGTACGTCTCATCAAAGTCAATCGCGTCAACTTTGTAATACTCAGTTAATTGAAAGTTGTGATACTCAATCAAGTTACGTAGTTTTTCTTCTAGATCTTCACGGAACAAGTCAGCAAGCTTGATAGCACGGCGTGCGACTTTGTCTTCGTAGGCAGGGCCGATACCGCGACCTGTTGTACCAATTTTGCCGCTGCCGCGCTTGGCTTCACGAGCTTGGTCAAGGGCCACATGATAAGGCATGATAAGTGGGCAGTTGGGAGAGATACGTAGACGCTCACGTACTGGTACGTTGTTGTCTTCCAACTCTTTCATCTCTTTGAGCAATGCATCAGGCGCTAACACTACGCCATTACCGATAAAGCAAGTAACGCCTTCACGCAAGATACCTGATGGAATCAAATGCAAGACCGTGGTTTTGCCATCGACAACCAACGTGTGACCAGCATTATGACCGCCTTGGAAGCGAGCTACTGCTGAGGCTTTTTCGGTAAGTAAATCAACGATTTTACCCTTACCTTCGTCGCCCCATTGGCTACCCAAGACTACAACATTCTTACCCATGATCAATCCTTACCTTTATGTATTGAGGTGTGTGCAATAAAAGCTAAAAAATTAAAGTGACTTTATTGACTGTATCTTTTTATCTAACGAACAACATAGCGTTTTAATAACTGGTGCTTGATGCACGTGTGTTTCACAAATGACTCATTAAACCGTTTGTAGCTGCCACTGATTGTCAGCAAAACTTAAGCGATGAGTGACGTCATTTGGGCTGTCCTGTGCGTCTAGTGGCATGGTGACGCGATAGCCTTGCTGACGTAGACTCTCAACTTGTTGTAAGAGTGTCTGCATCTCATCTTCGTTGGCATTGTTTATAGCAGCAAAATCAACTAGTACTGTGGTTGGTGCATCAAGCTGCGTATTCGCCAGCAAGCGACTAACATCCATACTAAAGCCTGTGGCAGCACGAAGTGTTTGCGTCTGGCTTTGCATACCGTCAAAACGTCCGCCGCGTACTAGTGGCTGCGTCTCACTATTAATATAACCGTTGAACACGATACCTGTATGATAGTGGTAGCCTGACAACTCTGTCACATCGATACTGACTGGGCACTGCCAGTGATTTTCTAAATAAGATTTGAGGCGTTGTAACTCATCGACAGCGGCCGCGATTTGATCGTCTTGTTGAGCTGTGTCTGACAATTTAGATAATAAGTTTGCAATATCATGACCAAAGCGTGCCAACACATAAAAATCATCGCCCATCGGCAAGTCTCGGCAGAGACGCTTAAGCTCTGGTAGGTTTTTATTGGCGTACAAGTACATCAATTGCTCAGTGGCGCTGTCTGGCAACTCAGCCAATTCGGCTAAACGCTTAAATATCGCCACGTGACCCAAATCAATATGGAGCGCTGCACTTATATTGAGTTTATTTACCATGGTAAACAACACATCGATCAACTCAATATCTGCTGCCAGTGATGCACAGCCAAATATCTCAGCACCTAGCTGCAATGGTGTGCGTGAGCCAAACAATCCTGATGGCAGGGTATGAATCACATCACCGACATAGCAATAACGAGCAATCCCCGTACCGCCATGATGCGCATCAATACGCAAGATCTGCGGAGTAATATCAGCACGCACGCCCATTAGACGGCCCGTCAACTGATCGATAATCTTAAAGGTTTGACGTTTCAGATCTTCTGATGCATCACTCAGCAAAGATTCAGTAAACTCAATCATCGGCGGACAAACCAGCTGATAACCATGAGTGATAAGCTGCTCAATCAGTTGATGTCTAAGCACTTCTTGCTTATGGGCATCTTCAAACAGGACATCGACCACCCCATCAGGCAACAGCCAGCTATTGGCAACATCGCTGCCAAAGTTACTCAAGTACGGCATGCTATTAGATGCAGTACTGCTTTTGGCAGACTGAGTCACTGTTTCACTTGGAGGGTTTTGCTGGGCAGGTTTTGCAGAATCAGAACTAACAGACACAATAAATCCTTGTTTGGCGTATCGCTTACCAAAAACGCGGTACTGATGCGGTACTCAAAGGTTGTTTTACCAAGTATTGACGCCGAGTGTTTTTATTTTTAACGCGCAACATCATTGACCCAATTATTTATAAACAAACCAGGTGACTTTAAGAGAGTGAGTAATAAGTATAATTTGGAATGATAAGACGAGTATCTTTATGCGCTAAAAAATTGCGACCAATAATCAAGGCACTTTATGCTTTAGTTTAGCATAGCACTCAAGGTTCGCCTAGTGACAATTAGCCACAATCCGTATCTAATTACTGTCTAAGTGCTTCTCATTAGTACGGTATAGGTAGCCGTTGACACTCATATATTCAGCTCGGCATTGACAGACCACAACAGCGTTTATTTTTTGTTATACATACACTGATGAGCATGATTACGGCAGCGTCATCAATACCGACTCATGGTACACTAACACATATTTTTATCTCGGAAGCCTTATGTCATCTGATTACCACCCAAACCCTGCCATCAACCAAACCAATGTCTTAGGCACAGCGCTTGCCAGCTGTTGCTTCGACCCTATCACTGGCTATTATCGCAATGGCTTTTGTCATACGGGCAACCATGACGTTGGTCAACATACCGTCTGTGCCAAGATGACCAGCGAGTTTTTAAACTTCTCAGCCAGTCGTGGCAATGACCTTATCACCCCGCTACCTGAATATAACTTTGCCGGTCTTAAGCCTGGTGATTACTGGTGTATCTGCGCCCTGCGTTGGGTCGAAGCACTAGATTTTGACATTGCTCCGCAGATAAAATTAGAAGCTTGCCACGAGAGCCTATTGGCATTGGTAGATATCGACACGCTAAAAAGCTATGCATTGTAAAAGGTTGTTCATAGATAGTGCGATCAAATGATAATGGCTTTGCTTAAGACAAGTTTTGATTCTTGCAGCTGTTTATTATATGACAGGAGGGTGTGTGGAAAACGACAACAACCAATTAATCAAAAAAACGGCTCACATTGCACCTGACTCTAATATGAGCCACATTTATGCCAATATGAATGACAGGCATCTCTATCTAGATGACGATGACAGCTATATCTACGGCGATGCTGAAGCCACGACTCAGGATACCATCGAGACCATGACGGTCTACGATCCTGACTCTGAGCGTTATGAAGATATTGATTCATCAAGTAAGGATGAAGTGGTTAATTGCTATGCGTATTCGCGAAAAACAGGTGAAAATCTAGACAAAATTGCCCTTACTGATGTGAGTCGTGCTCTTAGCAATAACGGTCAGTTTATTTGGCTCGGTCTTTACGACCCAAGCCTAGAAACCATGGTAAAAGTCAAAGACGCTTTTGATCTGCATGAGTTGGCGGTTGAAGATGCGTTTGCCGATCACCAGCGTGCCAAGGTAGAGAACTACGACAACGATATGGTCTTTGTCGTGATACGTACCGCCAAGCTCGAAGACAATGTCATTCGTTATGGTACGACTGCGATATTTATGGGCAAAAACTACCTGATTACGATTCGTAATGGTCCGTCAAACTCCTATGCGCCTGTACGCGAGCACTGTCATCGTCGCCCAGAAAAGCTACGCATGGGTCCCATATTTGTACTCCATGCCATCCTCGATTTTATCGTTGATAACTATATGCCGATCACCGATCGATTGGGACGATATTTGCGTGAGCAAGAGCGTTATGTTTTCACCTATGAATTTGATAAAGGCACATTAAAAAATCTGTACCAGCTCAAATCACAGCTGGTACATATGCGTGCCATTATCTTACCTGTGCAAGATATCTGTAGCTTTTTTATCAATCATAAAAAGAGCGAGATAGTCTCAGGGTTTTCTCAAGCAGCCAAGCCATATTTTCGCGATGTCAATGATCATCTCCTGCACTCATTGGATGCCATTAATGGTCTCAATGAGATGCTAAGCGTGGTCATGAACACTTATATGGCGATGGTCAATATGGGACAGAACGAAGTCGTACGTAAGCTTGCGGCATGGGCAGGTATCCTCGCCGTACCAACCGCCATCGCTGGTATCTATGGTATGAACTTTGATTTTATGCCCGAGCTCCATTGGAAGTACGCTTACTTCGTTATTATGATAATGATCATCGCTCTTTGTAGCTTCTTGTATTACAACTTTAAGCGACTCAAATGGTTGTGATAACTCATTCATACATAAAAAAAGGCTACCACTGGTAGCCCTTTTTTATGCTGATCTTCAATCATTATTCACGGCGGTGCTTGGTATGGCTGTCTGGTGCTTGCGCATTATCAGGTAGCATGGCCTTGACTGTTAAATTTGCATACTGCTTATCAAGATTGTCTTCTGGGCGACCAAATGTTTTTGCCGTCCAAGTGAGTATGACAATAGCCCCACTCAATAGCATGATTGCCACAGAAATCGTGGCCAGCAACCATAGATGAAAATAATCTGACACTGCCTGCACATCAACCACTAAATGTCGTGATAAAGCCGTTATGGCAATAAATATCAAAAACTGTACGGGCAAACGATGGGTTTTAAAGTAAATCCCTATCATAGCCAGCAGCTCAAGATAAATGAATAGCATCAAAATATCTTTTAAATCCGCTGAGCCTTTTTGGACAATATAAATAAACTCTTTACCTGCCGTCCAGACCACCACCACGCTGATTAAAAATAAGATAACGTAATGACAGACATCGACAAACTCTCTACCAATACCTTGTAGTCGCTCATGAATACCTACATCTTTTTTAGCCATTTTTAGGTCCTATCAACTAAGAGGTGGTTGATTTGGCCTGAGGCTACTTTGCCTCAAGCCTTTTATCTATCGGCGATCAGCACTCACATGACTATCTTTTTAGTTAATACCCAAACCTGCTGATTTTTCAGCCGCATCGACTGTCTGGCGAATAAGCGTGTTGATGGTCATTGGGCCAACACCACCTGGCACTGGTGTATACGCGCTAGCAATGTTTTCCATGCCTTGCATTTCGATATCGCCAACACCGCCGTTATCCGTTGGATGGAAACCAGCATCAACGACTACCGCACCTTTTTTGATCCAAGCGGCTTTGATCAGCTCAGGCACACCCACAGCACCAACCACAATATCGGCGCGCTTAATATGAGACTCTAAGTCTTGCGTTCTTGAATGACAGATAGTCACCGTACAGTTCGCATTCAATAGCATCATTGCCATTGGTTTACCCAAAATAGCACTACGTCCTACGACCACAGCCTCCAAACCCGCAAGCTCGATATTATGATGCTCTAATAGATGCATGATGCCTTGCGGTGTGCATGAGCCGTAAGCGGATTGCTGCATCGCCATACGACCAAAACCAAGACAAGTCACGCCATCGACGTCTTTTGCTAAGTCGATTTGCTCAAAGCAAGCGCGCTCATCGATATGTCCGGGAACTGGATGCTGTAGCAAAATGCCGTGTACGTCTGGATTGCTGTTTAGCTCATCAATCTTTGCCATGAGCTGCTCAGTGGTCGTGGCACTCGGCATCTCAACACGTATAGAGTCCATGCCAACACGCTTGCAAGCGTTGCCTTTCATACGGACATAAGTGGCAGAGGCTGGATCGTCACCAACCAATATCGTCGCTAAGCTTGGGGTGCGCCCCGTTTTATCTTTGATCGCATCCACGCGCGTGCGTAGATCCTGTTCTATTTGTTTGGCAAGTGCTTTGCCGTCCAAAACGGTTGCGGACTCGTGGGCAATAGACATAGTAACTCCAATAGAGGATACGATATAAAAAAATAAAGACAGCGCGTGCAAGTACTTTGCATGCCTGTCTTTTGCTTCGTCAACCTTTGACTGATAATAATATTGTACCTGTGTACGCTGCAAAATCCTAGCGTGTATTGGGATACAATAAAAAAATGGCCTACTATCATTTAGTAGACCATTTTATTCTCATGCATTCACGTTATTTATTAGTGGCTATAGGCTTGGGTTAATAAGTCTGAAACTCTAGCCCCACGCCTGCTCCAATATCACTTGACTGAGTATCAGAGTCTACGCCCCATAAGCGAGATGTCACTAAAGTTTTTGGATTCAACTGATGCGCCCATGATATGTCAATAGCGGTCAGTTTATCTTTCATTGGAAATGCTTGGTTATCAGACTTCCCAGTGCGACGATCTAACTCTCCTGACTGATTAACCTTAGCATATTGCAGTTTTGTATTGACAAAGTTTCGACTATCTAGCCATAACTTGCCACCTACTGATATGCTCTCAGCATCACCGCCCAAAGAATGCCCGAGTGGATAGCCTTGCTGGTAGTACCCATCCGTATATGTACTATGGTCATATGAAATCCCTCTGACCTCACCGCTGGTACGCGTATCGGTATATTCAGCATACAGCTGATAGGGCTTGCCGTAGGCAGATGAAGCATAGTCAGCGCCGGCTAGATACATGTTCTTCGCCGGTAAGCCACCCGCTTCGTCTTCACCGATATACTGACCGTAGACGCTAGCCGGAACATCAATCAGTGAGGCGAGCTTGAGTTTGGCATCAAAGCCGCCCAATTGGTTGGCTGGATCGCCACCATCACGACCACCATTGTCTTTGGTACCTAATATGGCATCACCAAAGGAGCTAAAACTCTCTGGACGACCTTCCCCGCCCCACATAAAGGTTCGAGACGCACCAACTTCTAACCACTCCCATGGACTTGCAGTAAAGCGAGCACCAAATAGCTTAGCATCTGGTACGGCATCATAATCTTCAAGCTGACCTGCAAACAACTGATACTGCCATGGACCAACCCATGCAAGATAAGGTGATGTTGGTGCATTTTGCTCATCACGTTGCATGGTAATACCTGCAACAGGACGACTGGCATCGCCACGAATCAAACTGCCGTCAGTACCAGGACCCCACCATGTCGGGATCTGACCGGCAATCAACCATTGATTGGCAGCAGAGCCAGCAATATATGAGCCTTCAAAACTCAAGTCGTTACTGTCTTCGAGCAAACTGTCGTTTTTTAGATTGGCTTGAAGTTTCATTTCCCAATTTTCTTCACTCAAACTGAGCGCTGCTGAAACCTCTTGCCCTGCTAAATGGTTATCAGCAAAAGTTTGTGGCAACTGCTGACGATCGGTCTGTACATAAGCGTCTACTTCAGCCTTCACCAAGGAGTTGGGGTTTTTAGCAAGTGTTGCACGGACTGACTGTAATACTTTTTGCTGTGCATCAGTACTCACCTGAGCCGTGGTGATTGCTTTTGTAATTTCATTAGCAGTTAAAGGCCATGTACTGGTACTAATGTGAGTAACGCCTTGCGCATTTAACCATTCTAGCTCTGACTTGAGCTTCATATCATTCATATACAAATTCTGTGCTGAGGCCAGCATGGATATCATACCCAGCCCTACTAACACACTCAGCTGCTTGTACTTTCTTTGTTTAGACATAGTTATCTACTCTTTATAAAGTGTACTTATCCAGAATAGATAAGTTTTAATGAATCATTATTTATTTAGCATCCGCATCGATACGGGCAAGGACTTTGTCTAAAGCCTGAACCGTTTGCGTAATTTCTGCTTCTGTCAAAGTTGGATGCACCAAAAACATCAAACTGGTTTCACCCAACTGCTTGGCTATTGGCAACCTAATTTCTGGACGCAGACCTGTATCATCAAAGGCTTTTTCTAAATACACTTCCGACGCCGAGCCTGAAAAACACGGCACGCCTTGCTCATTAATCGCTGCAATAATAGCATCTCGTGTCCAGCCTTCGGGTAGATTATCAGACTTTACATAAACATAAAGCTTATAGTAAGCGTGTTTGGCATCAGCAAAGTCGGCGCTGGTTTCTAGGCGGGGTACAGACAAATAGCCTTTTTCTGCCCAGCGTGTACACGCATCCAAAATTGCCTGCGCGTTTTGTGTACGTTTCTCAGTCCAATCGCTCATGCGCGTCAGCTGGATACGCCCGATTGCCGATTGCATCTCAGGCATACGCCAGTTGGTACCAAAGCTTTCATGTAGCCAGCGGTAACCAGGTGGGTGCTGTGTTTCATAGACAGCGGCGTAGCTTTTGCCGTGGTCTTTGTACGCCCACATCTTGCGCCATAGTGCCTCGTCGTTGGTGGTGACCATACCGCCTTCACCGCCAGTAGTCATAATCTTGTCTTGGCAAAAGCTCCACGCACCGATATGGCCGATACTACCAACGCTACGACCCTTATAACGCGCACCGTGCGCCTGCGCGCAGTCTTCTATCACATAGAGATCATGCTGCTCGGCTAGCGCCATAATGCCGTCCATATCGCAAGGCCAGCCGGCTAAATGCACACAAACTATCCCTTTGGTCTTATCGGTTAGTACGGCAGCTATAGTCTCAGCTGTGATATTACCCGTAGCTGCATCTACTTCTGCAAAAACAGGGGTTGCTCCAGCGTTCACGACTGATGAGATACTGGCAATAAAGGTACGCGGCGTGACGATGACCTCATCGCCTGCACCTAGATCTAAAGCTTGCAAGGCGACATCTAATGCTAACGTACCATTACCCATCGCAATGGCATATTTGCTATCAGCCCACGCTGCAAATTCTTTTTCAAATTCGCGCCCTTCTTGACCTGTCCAGTAGTTTACTTTGTTGGATAACAAAACAGCACTGACTTTATTAGCTTCTTCTTGAGTAAAGCTGGGCCACGGTGAAAAAAATGAATTTAGCATAATATCCTCAATAAATAAGACGTTGGAACAATTAGGGCAATATATTAAGAAAAAACTGAGAACGTCTTAGCGCGTCAACGGTCTGGCGGGGTTGCCTATTACAACAGCACCTGCGGGCACGCTTTTGGTGACCACAGCCCCCATTCCAACGACAGCACCTTTACCAATAACTAATGGCTTATCAGGTGTGCCTTGCTTGATAACTGCGCCTGTCCCTATATAAGCATGGTCATGAATATGAATGTTGCCATTACAGCTGACTCGCGGCGCAAAGGTGACATAGTCGCCAATGACACAATCGTGAGCGATATAGCTGTAAATATTAGCGTGAAATTGTTTGCCGATTTTAATATTAGAAGTCAGTTGAGTAAAATGACACAGCACTGAACCCTCTCCTATGTCGACTGCATCTAATACAATGCTATTAGATGCTTTTGCAGACAAAACAGCGATATTGTCTTTACTACATTTAGCTACTAAGATTTCTCGAATCCTACTATCTGCAATGGCTAAGACCACAGCTTTATCTTGAAACTCTAATCTTAAATACTCTTCATAATTATAAACCGTATAACCATTAAGCTCTTTGTCCTCTGACCCATCATCTATAAAACATAGATTTGCTTCTGGATATTGCTCACGAACTAAAGGCAACAACTCTTTGCCAAACCCGCTAGCGCCATATATACCGATTAACTGCTTCACTTTGACTTCCTTATTATTAACTATATATTCCCTGTAAACTTACTCATAGTCGCTTCACCATCAGCGCTAATACCATCTTTGATAACCACTTTTTTCACGGTTTTGACCAAAATTTTGATATCCAGCCACAGTGACTGGTTCTCTACATACCACGCATCAAGCGCGAACTTTTTATCCCAGCCAATCGCATTACGTCCATTAACCTGCGCATAGCCTGTAATACCAGGACGCACGTGATGGCGGCGTTTTTGCTCATCATTGTATAGCGGCAGATACTCCATCAGTAAGGGACGCGGGCCAACCAAGCTCATATCGCCTTTAATCACGTTCCACAGCTCTGGCAGCTCATCTAAGCTGCTGTCACGCAGACGCTTGCCAAAATCGGTTAAGCGCTCACTATCAGGCAGCACATTGCCCTCAGTATCGGTCGCATCTTTCATAGAGCGGAATTTCAGCATCTCAAACGGCTTGCCGTCTAAACCCGGGCGTGTTTGACGAAATAGCACTGGCGAGCCTAAGTTTTTTTTGACTTTATAAGCGGTGATGACATATACAGGAGATAAAGCGACCAAAGCGGTGGTCGCAGCAGTGATATCGAAAAGGCGTTTTATCATTTTTAATGCAGTCCTATTTTTGTTTTATAACACTTAATCTAATTACGATTAAATATTATTCTCCTTGCATAATGATACTTTTTAAAGAGTCAGCATGATATCGAGGAGTCAGCTCTTTAAGTAGATCATCAGTGATATTCAGTTCAGGTGATGAGTTTTTTTCGAGTTTATGAAACAAATCAACTAAAGACTCAATATTTGGTTCAGCCACATAACCAAGATTATTTGTTAATACCCATTCAGCAACGCTAGTATCTTTTCCACAAACTGCTATCACCTGACAACCTGAGAATATATATGACGAAGATTTACTTGGAAAAGCATACTTTGTGACTTCATCCTCAATAGGCATCAGGCCAAAACTGTATTGATGCAATAAATTAGAAGCCTCATGAGCAGGCAATACGCCTAGATAACTTACATTTTGATACTGAGCCGCTAACTCTTGAATAGCATCGCTATAAACACCGCCGCCAGCGAATACGAAAGGTAGTTTACCCCCTTCTTGAATATAACGTTTAATAGAGTCAAGCAATAAGGGTATACGTTGTAACCTACCTGCATTCCCACAGTAGACAAATCCCTTTATACGTTCAAGACTGGTGTTATCTGTTTGATTTGAATCTTGCACTGCAGGGTTAGATAGCAACCTAATATTTAACTGTTTACCTGTTCTTTTAGTAATATAGGACTGCATCTGTTCAGTTAAAGTAATAACAGTAGACGCTTTGGTGATTGTTTTAGTATCAATACGCTCTAACAATCGCGTTAAAAAATTTTTTTTACCCGTAACAATAGACGTTATTTCAGGATGAATGTCTTGTAAGTGATATACATACTTCTTATCAAATATCTGACAGTACCATCGTACGGCTAAAGGAGTAAATACCGGAGGGTTTGTCGCCACATATACTTTATCAGGCCTGTGATAAACCAAACTTGTAAAAGTAAAACCTGTGAACAGTAGCAATTCAGATATTCTTAATACCATAGGGCTAGAGGAATCCGTTAAAGCAGGTAAAGTCAAAAACTTCACATTTTTACCACGTCCAAAGCTCTTTAGCTTTTTAGTAAACCCTTTATTAACTTGAGTCATCACAATAGGTTTAGCGTCTTTGCTAAGTGATTCAGCTAACAACAATAAAGCTTCGCCAATAGCAGGACTCTCTGGCCAAAAACTTCGACTAACGATAGCTATCTTTTGTTTTTTATGACTCATTAATACTTTTTCCAAACGACACGATTGATATAGTCAGTATAGCTTAAAATAATACGAACTACTTTTTCACTCACATTAGGCATACTATAGTCATCTACCAAGCATAATGAACGCTCTTCACCCCGTGCCTGCGACTCTAAAACATCTAGACCCTGTAAAATGCGCTTAGCAGCCAACCCTACCATCATTACTGCTGCCTCTTCCATACCTTCAGGACGTTCGTGTGCTTGGCGTAGATTTAGCGCCGGAAAGTTTAGGATAGAAGATTCTTCATTAATCGTACCACTATCTGACAATGCAGCTTTAGCGGATAGCTGCAACTTATTATAATCACTAAATCCTAGCGGTTTTAATAAATGCACAAGTGGATGAAATTTGATATCCATCTCTTCAATACGGTTGCGAGTACGCGGATGCGTAGAAACGATTACTGGAAATTGATACTTTTCTGCAACTGCATTTAGCATATTAACCAAATCTAAAAAATTCTGATCAGAATTGATATTTTCTTCGCGATGGGCACTGACAATGAAATACTGCTGCTCTTTAAGTTCTAACGTTTCTAAAATATCAGATGCTTCAATCTTGGCTTTATAGTGATTGAGCACCTCAAACATTGGGCTACCAGTTTTAATGACTAGATCAGCAGGTAAACCCTCGGCAAGCAAATAGTCACGAGCAATAGTACTATAGGTTAAATTAATATCTGCGGTATGATCAACAATACGGCGATTGATTTCCTCTGGTACACGCATGTCAAAACAGCGATTGCCTGCTTCCATATGAAAAGTAGGAATTTTACGGCGTTTAGCAGGAATGACTGCCATACAGCTATTGGTATCGCCTAGCACCAGTAAAGCTTCGGGCTGTACTTCTTCTAAAACTTTATCAACGCCTATAATGACGTTACCGATAGTTTCAGCACCCGTTGCCCCTGCCGAATTTAAAAAGTGATCAGGCTTACGAATCCCTAAATCAGTAAAAAATATTTCATTGAGTTCATAGTCATAGTTTTGACCCGTATGAACAATTATGTGATCAAAATATTTATCACATGCTTGCATGACTCGAGACAGTCTAATAATCTCCGGACGTGTCCCTACGACCGTCATTAGCTTTAACTTATTCATAATACAACTCTTACTCTGTTATTGGCATGGCATAAGTATCAGGTTTTTCACGGTCAAAAATCTCGTTTGCCCACAGCATAACGATCATTTCATCCTCACCTATATTGGTAATATCGTGAGTCCAACCCGGTACAGTCTCGACAATTCTTGCTTCATCACCGTTCGTTTCTAATTCATAGTATTCGCCAGTAATGATATGCTTAAATTTAAATAACGCATTACCTTTAATGACTAAAAACTTTTCAGTCTTACTATGATGATAATGTCCACCACGAGTTATGCCTGGATGCGCCGTAAAATAGGAGAACTGACCCGCATTAGGTGTTTTAAGCATCTCTACAAAGACACCGCGTTCATCACCATGCCTCACTACCGTATAGTCAAACTGATTAGGCTGTAAGAAACTTAAATAAGTAGAATATAGAACACGGGTTAAACCAGTACCTACTGGCAGCGTTATCATGGTTTCACGCGACTGTTTAAACTCTCGCAGAGTGTCCGCTAAATTACCAACCGTAATTTGATACTCTGGCTCAATGACAAAGTACTGCTCTGGCGAATAATGACCTTGAATCATCTGCCAAAATGTCTCTACCACATCATCTATATAAACTAAGCGAATAACCGCATCAGGATTATTAATTTGAATGGGTAAATCGTTAGCAATATTATGGCAAAAAGTTGCTACAGCGGAGTTATAGTTAGGTCGTGACCATTTACCAAAGACATTCGCCAAACGACAAATATAGACTGGATTACCTTGATTGTTGTTTAAATCAATTAATACCTGCTCACCGCCGAGCTTACTTTGACCATAAGCATTGTCTTGCTCTGCTTGTATAGAGGAAGATAAGATAATTGGAGTCTTTTTATTATGTTCTCTTAGCAAGTCAGCAATTTTTTGCGTTAAGGTAATATTACCTTCTACAAACTCTTGCTCATTTAATGGACGATTAACGCCCGCTAAATGTATGATCCAGTCTGCTTTGATAACCGCATCTTTTAAATCATCTTCACTAGAGCGACGGTTAAAACACAAAATATTAATATCGTTTTGTTCGGATAAAAACTGAATAAGGTTTTTAGCAATAAAACCATTAGAGCCAGTCACTAAAATATTCATAATTATGCCTCCGGATCAACATGTCTGCCTTCGGTTAAAGCACGGACAAACTCAAGCTTAAGAAGCAACTGCTTCATACCTTCTACATCTAAGCGTTCGGTATTATGAGAGTTGTAATCCTCAATTTCGGTGATATGCAGATCACCTTGTTCAACATATTTCCCGTAGTTAAGATCACGTTGATCCGCTGGCACTCTATAATAATAGCCTTGATCAATAGCTACTGCCATCTCTTCACGACTTAAAAGGGCTTCATAAGCTTTTTCGCCATGGCGCGTACCCATAATAACGATAGGATGATCTTCACGCTGCATTAGCTCTGTTAATGCTTTGGCCAATACTTCAATAGTAGCGGCAGGCGCTTTTTGTACGAATATATCACCATTTTCGCCATGTTCAAAAGCATAGAGTACTAAGTCTACCGCATCTTCTAACGTCATCATAAAACGCGTCATGTTAGGATCGGTAATAGTGATCGGTTTATCTTGTCTAATCTGATCGACGAATAGTGGAATGACTGAACCGCGCGAGGCCATAACGTTACCGTAGCGTGTACCACAAATAACGGTATCTAAACCTTCTAAATTACGCGATTTAGCCACCATTACTTTTTCCATCATGGCTTTGGAAATACCCATAGCATTGATTGGATAGACGGCTTTGTCCGTACTTAAGCAAACCACACGCTTTACTTTATTTTGAATAGCAGCTTCTAGGACATTCTCTGTACCAAGCACGTTAGTTTTCACGGCTTGCATTGGGTGAAACTCGCACGATGGTACCTGCTTTAAAGCGGCAGCATGATAGATATAGTCGACACCACGTGTAGCGCTTAATAAACTGTAATAATCACGGACATCACCGATATAAAACTTGAGCTTAGGATTGCCATAAGCTATACGCATGTCTTCTTGTTTTTTTTCATCACGACTAAAGATACGAATCTCAGCAATGTCTGTATCGAGAAAGCGTTTAAGAACGGCGTTACCGAATGAGCCTGTACCGCCTGTTATTAGTAGGGTTTTATTTTTAAAATGCATCATCAAACCTTTTGCTTGGATTGTAAACTATCGTATGCTATCTTCGAATATAGAAAATCTTCACTTTTAGAAGAGCTTGCTACTGATTGTAAATTTTTCATAAAATTAGGATTACGAAGAACTTTTTCTAGTTTTTCTTTGATCTCTTGCTTATTAGATCGTTTTAAAAAAATGACATTACCACCGATATCGATATGTGTAGTACCTGGCCAAAGCTTAACCATTAATGGTTTTTTTTGAGCAACAACTTGCTCCCAGAAGACAGAATGTCTTCCTGGAAATACTACTAAATCAGCGGCAGCAAAATATGAATAACTACTTTCAGGAGTAATCCACCCAGCATGAATAACATTTGACGAAAGCAAAGAATTAAAGTCATTTAATATCTCTGGTGTTACAGAGCCAAAAACTATTAATTTAACATCATTATCGCTACACAATTCATTAACAGATTGCATCAAATCTAGGACTTCAACTTTGGCACTATCAATCTTACCCCCTGTGACTATTAAAAAACTATCAGAACTTATATCGAATTTATCTCTTACAAATCTTGATTTTTCAATACTACTAGTTACGTAATCATCATCTGCACCCATTACCAGTAGATTAATCTTGTTCTTTGGTATCTTATATTCCTTGTGTAAAAAATCTACACGGCTAGGTAAAACGCCGTAAAATTTTTCAGTATAGGGCAATATAGCTTGAGCACATGTTTTCCATAATACTCTATGTAAAATATATCTAGACAATAAATTACTGGCACTGTTTGAGAAGTCCGCATGATTATCTACAAATACTCTAGTTTTTTTACTAGTTTCAAGGTACTTAATAACGTTAAATATATCTAAAAACTGACAACCATGTATGAATATAATATCTGGGTTTGATTTAATTAGGCTCTCATACAAACCATGAAAACGTTTAAGCTTTTTATCTGTCTTCTCAATTTTATACTTTAATCTTTTAACTAAAATATTATCTTCATTATAGTATTCTTTTGATGCTTCTCCTATTATTAGCTTACCAGTTTTATCAAAAATATCTGGAGATGCTATGATTTCTACTTCATAACCTGCTTTTTTATGATAGCGAGGTAAAATATTTTCTTGATACGAAGCATCATCAATATAAAAACTTGCTAGACAAAGGTGCACAATCTTCATTAATTGGCCTCCATAACTGCAAAAAACTCTGAGCTGTTATTAAAATTTTTAGAAAGTAAATGTAGCTCAGATTCGCTAAGCTCCCACCACTTTAGAGTTAAGAGTTTTTCAATTTCAGCATCATTAAAACGTTTGCTTATTATTCTTGCTGGATTACCAGCCCATATCTCATAATCAGGTACTGATTTTGTGACAATAGAACCCATACCAATGACTGATCCATGACCTAAACGAACACCCGACTTTATCAAAACGTTATTTCCTATCCATACATCAGAACCAATTATAGTTTTTTTTGAGGGATCAAATGTATGTCTAGATATATTCTTAGCTAAAACATTCTTTCCTTCAATAAATACTGGAGAGGTAGATATCCAGTTAGTGGGATGACTTGCACCACCAATAACAACATTGTTTGCTATTGATGTATACGCTCCTATCCTAGTGTTTATAATAGTCGAGTCATGGCCTATGTAAGTGTATTTGTCGATTTTACAGTTTACGACTAAAGATCCGCTACATATTTTTGATCTTCTATGAATTTTTGAATCTTTGATTGCAGGTAAACGTGATAATTTCCGAATTTTCGATATATAATATTGTATTGATTTTAGCATAAGTATATTTCCCAATATGAATTTTTAATAATCGATAAATAACTTGGATTTTCATACAGATTAACGACAAGATAGTACTAGTATAGCCACTCTTGAATAGATCTAACACATTTTATAGGAGTCATTACTGGTGTTAGTTCTGCGAAATTTTTTATTAAGATAAAGCATATAAGAAATTTTTATATAAGCGTTCGTTTTATATATTTTAAAATATATCGATTATATTTTTAATGCTCGCTAGATATAGATATAACTTTAGGGTAACTATATAAGGCTTTATGTTAAATTGAGATTATTAACGAAAACAGAAAAAGCAATGCAACTGTTATCAGAGGTAAAGCCCTTCTTTTTTTAAAGATAATAGAATACTTAACTAATGTAAGAGCTAATCCCATGTACATGAATGGAGATAAATAACTTAGTAATCTATGAGTATATTGATTTAACCCCATTATATTAAAGAGTAAAATATATACTGAGCCAGTGAAAACTATCAACTGCTCTGTACGACTATACTTATTAAGTAATAATAGCTGCATAGTAAGAAAACAATATACAATTTTAACTAATAAAGTAAAAATAAAACCTAGGCCAAATGTTGTATCGTTTGTTTCGAAAACTGAAAGTACATCAATATAGCTATCATAGTTACCGATTGATACTAATTTTAAATATGGTAATACGTAACTCACTAGAGAAAAACTACTAATTTGTAAAAAAAGCAACGGTACAGTGAGTAATGAGAGTACAAGAACAGTTAAATTCGTAGTTTTATATTTCGAAAAGTAAAAACAAATTAGAATAATGGCTACAGCAGCTAAAGATGATTGATGAAACCCACTTGCCAATATACATAACAATAATGCTCTAATGAACTTCTTATTTAAAAAATACCTAGTAGCTAATAAAATAAGTCCCATAGCAGCAGCTTGTCTTAGACCACTTACCACAAAGAATATATTACCAAAAGATAATGCGATAATAAAAACTAACCATGGATTTATTTTGAGTCTTGAGCTCAAAGAAAATAATCCGTAGCCATATAGAAATATTATGAAACCATATGCAAATCTATAGCTAATACCAGTTGAAGACATTAATTCAACATAATTAAAAAAAAATAAATCTCTGCTACTAAAATAATTATATGAAGATGTGTACCAGCCTTCAGATCGTGATATATAATGCTGAGCATAAGCAATATAATCATTTACAGAATCAATTGGTAATGAAAAGTATATTAAAAAGCAAATCAAAGCAATAACTGTCGCTTCATAATTAGTTCTAAGATCATGTCTATCGAAGCCGATTACAAGTTTCTTGCTGTATATTGAAAGGAGTGAAAAAATAACAGCTAAAGTCGTACTGATGAATACAATAGAATAATAAATCTCTATAGGAGTACTGGATAACATTATTACAATCTCTTTAACGGATATGATAATTATTCATTGAATTTTAAAATTTGTTATTCACTCATAGCTTAAAGAGATATATCTTAACTAAGCCAACAACTTTAGATCTAAATACTAACCTTGTAACTGACTGTTTTCAATCATCTAATCCAAATAAATCTCTTGTAAAAACCTTATCCTCAATATCAAGTAAATCAGACGTTAAACGATTAGCCACTATGACATCACTTTTTTCTTTAAAAATATTCAAATCTGTCATTACCTTAGAATTATAGAAATGTGTCTCCTGTAATACAGGCTCGTACACTAATATCTCTATACCTTTAGCCTTAATACGCTTCATAATACCTTGAATAGCTGATGCTCTGAAATTGTCAGATCCAGCTTTCATTACAAGGCGATATATTCCTACTACTTTAGGGTTCTTAGCAAGTATAGAGTCAGCAATAAAATCTTTTCGGGTACGATTAGAATCAACGATAGCCTTAATTAGATTACTGGGCACTTCATCATAGTTAGCTAAGAGCTGTTTCGTATCTTTGGGAAGACAATAACCACCATAACCAAAAGATGGGTTGTTGTAGTGATTACCAATACGCGGATCTAAACCAACTCCTTCAATGATTTCTCTTGCACTTAGATTAAATGTTTGAGCATAAGTATCTAGCTCATTAAAGTAAGCAACACGCATAGCTAAATAAGTGTTAGAGAACAACTTAATAGCTTCTGCTTCTGTTGAATCTGTAAATAATATCGGGACATCTTTTTTGACAGCACCTTTTAATAGTAAGTTAGCGAATATCTGAGCTCGTTCTGACTGCTCACCCACTATAATGCGTGAGGGATAAAGATTATCATGTAACGCTTTGCCTTCACGCAAAAATTCTGGTGAAAAGATTATATTATCTATTTTTAGTTCTGCTTTAATATCTTCTGTATAACCTACTGGTACGGTCGATTTTATAACCATAACTGCTTGTGGATTGATAGCCAAAACCTGCTTAACTACGGACTCAACACTTTTAGTATTGAAATAGTTAGTTTTAGCATCATAATCTGTTGGCGTAGCTATAATTACAAAGTCAGCATTGCTATATGCTTCGTTAGCATCCAGTGTGGCTGTGAAGTTAAGCTGTTTATCAGATAAAAATCTTGAGATATCAACATCTTCAATGGGTGATTGCTTTGCATTTAGCATTTCTACTTTGCTAAGAACGATATCAATAGCAACTACTTCCTCATGCTGTGCTAACAACATAGCATTAGATAAGCCAACATAACCGGTACCAGCTACTGCTATTTTCATATGTAGTTTATTCCTAATTAGAGATTAATCTGCAAATAAGATCTAACCTTATTTACATATCTAGACTAACAAAATTAATACTTCTAAGTATTAATTTTTCTCATCTGTCTTTATTTTCAGAGGCTTTACAATCCTTTTTATAGCTTTTAATGGAGCCTTCACAGAACGAGAAGCTAATATAGAACGTACTAAAAGAATAAAGTTTATACTTTTGCCTGAATTAATAGATACAGATACATAACTTAAATAAAATAATCCTAATCGACGTCTAATTAATTTCGTGCCAAACTTATCGTAGTTACCTTTATCTATCATCTCTAGTAGAGATGATAATATAGCACCTTGACCTTCGGCGTGCTTGACTTCTTTTTTATTCGTCATAGTAGAATCAGATCTTATCCTGCGTAGAAAAAAAACCTCTTTACTTATTACGTATGTTGAAGCATTAAATAATAATGGGTAAAACAACTCTTCATCCTCGTGATAAAAGGAGTTAAATGCTAGCTTATTATTACACCACAAAGAACGCTTACTTAAATACAAACATGGGCTACAAGATAGCTCAGGCTCTTTTAATAGCTTATCAAAAAAATATTGTTGATTATTGTATTTACCTTCAAAAGATCTTATATAATAAGGATTAAAACCTGAATTTTTAAGCATAGGATCAAAAAACGACTTGCCAGAGAATAAATATATATCTGGTTTATCGTTACTGATTAATATTTTTTTTGATTGCTCTATAAAATCTTCGGTCAGTAGATCGTCAGAATCAAAAAAATACAAGTATTCTGATTTCGCTTCTTTCACACCAATATTGCGTGCAATACCCTGTCCATTATTTTCAGTTTCAATGAACTTGATGTTTGACATCAATTCATGACTACGAATAAGTGCAGAAGTATTATCACTACTACCATCATTTATAATAATAATTTCATCAGGCGCTTGTGTTTGATTAGCTAATGAATCAAGGGTTTCACATATATAGTTTTCGACATTATAAGCAGGCATGATTACTGATATTGAGCATTTATCCATATTATTACCTAAGAATACTATTGACTGAATTTTTATAAATTATAGAAATTATTTTTTTACTCTTGCAAGTATTCTTTGATTACTCTAAGTATAAGTTTTTCATTGTACATCTTGTCTGGCAGTGATGCTTTTCTAGATATCAACTCAAAGTCAAGACTTTCAACTTCCGCCATTTTAACTTTTATATGTGATACTTGTGATTTATTTATAGTAGAAAAAAAATCATCGAATTTAAAATCATTACCTATTAGATTGTTATCAGTAATTTCTAACCATACCCACGGTATGTTGTATGCTTGCGCAATTATAAGACCATGCAGCGATGTTGATATACATACAGATGATGAAGTAATCTCATCTACAACACTTTCCACATCTCTTTGTACATCTATAGTTTTTAGATTATTATTATGAACTATGTTTTCTAAAAAGTAATTTTTATGTATATGGTGGGGACAAATTCCAATTTTTTTTTCACTACTCACTGAAGGCTCATAGAATAAAGGTAAAGTTAAAGCAGGATCACCATAAGCACTTTGGTCTTGAACTTTTATACCAGCTTCCGATAAAAATCTAGCTGTTTCCTTACCTCTAACCGATAGAACTTTTGGCTTGTATTTTCTAAATTTTTTTATTACTTGGTTATTAGGTTCTTTTATTAAACCACTACCCCATATAACCATATTTTCTCTATCAAGCATTTGTAGAATACTACCCACAGCCATAATTCCAGAGCCTTTGGTATTCCTCACATTCAAAACTGGTTTACCAGTTATTTTAGAAATCAAGTATGGGCCAATAAAATCACCAAAATTAGGTTTGCTATCCCAATAAAATACTGGTATTACACCCTGAATACTCTTATTTTTAGTATCGATAAGAGCTGTATCATTATTAAAATAAAGTCTTATCGAGTTATCCTTATTCAAAGAATTATTGACTTTCGTAATTATATTTTTTGGAATAATACTTTTTATTGTTGATTTGACGGAACTATTACGCTTTAAAACTTTACTAGGAGATTTTATATATTTCATTTCAAATTATCCAAAGTATTATTACTAAACGATTGAAGAGTACTTCTTTAAAACTACTATATTTGATTAGCCTTACAACATATCTACGAACGTATTCTACTTAATATAACTTTAATCTGTTTCATCATTACGTTTCGCTCAAACTCACCTAATCCAAAAGCTATGATAGTAAGTATTACACTTATAGATATGATGGTTGACTCCAAAAAAAAGCCAAAACCTTCCAGTATAATTGTAAATATTAAATAATATGTAGCTGCGACTAAAATAGTAACTAGCATTCCACGCCCGACAACCTCTCTAAGATACTCTGCTACTGGAAGAGATACTAGCTTTCTAACTATCAGTAATCTTGCTATAAATGCAAATAGAGAGAGAACAATACCAACATATATTACAATATAGGGCTCGTAGCCCATTTTTAACAAAAGATAAGAAAAGGGCAAATTCAATAGTAAAAGGCCACCAACTACACTCTGATAAATTTTTATTTTTCCGCTAGCTTGTGCAGCTGTCATTAAGGGGGCAGATATACAGTCAATAAGGATATTGATTATAATAAGCTTTACAAATATAGAAGTATATTCAGGTACCAAACCTAGCCATACTTTTAAAATTAAATCAGTGTTTATCATTACTGGCATAGCTAAGAAAAATAAGAGGAAAAAGTTATATTTTGCTCCATAACATACTAGTTGATGCATATAAGTCATATCTTCTGCCGCATATGATTTTATAATCTGAGGATTTATAGCTACTTGTAAATTATATACAAAGCTATTTAAAGCACCAGATACTTGCATAGCAATAGCTCTAGCAGCGTTCACTGTTGGACCAAAAAATATATTTAATAGCACGTTTATTCCTTGTCCACTCATTACTACAGCCATATTACCCCATAAGTTCCAGCCAGTATAAGAAAGCATCACTCTAAATAAATTTTTATCCCAATATAATCTGAATTGTGATTCTAAGAATTGATTTTTGCAGTAAACTCGATAAATTAAAGTTATTATAAATACAACGGCAAAGCTAAGTATGCTATAAATAATGAGCTTATCCATTCCATACCAGCTCAACATAAAGACAATAAATAGTTTTAGTATTACATCCAAAATACTAACCCACGCAAATATTTTCATTCGCTCATGAGCAATAATCAATGCATTATAGGGCACACTTATTATAGTGACCACAAATGATAACAGCGATAGATGAAACACCCATTGTGCAGCATACATTCTATCTATAGGTATAGTCATTTGTGTTTTTACGAACCAAATACCTAGCGTTTCACCTAATATCAGTACAAATAAGGCGATAAGGATATGGATATTCATACTCATACTGAATATTCCGGGCACATCTTTATCACCTGGCTTACCTAGCTCAAACGCAAGGAAGCGCTGAGTAGCTGAGGACATAGCACTATTTAAAAATCCTAGCATCGTTACGAAGCCTGCAACTACGTTGTAAATACCATAATCTTCAATACCAAGAGTCTGTAATATAACTCTTGATGTATAAAGAGTAACTGCCATAGTTAACAACATACGGAAATATAGCATTCCCGCATTTTTGGCCATTCGTTTATATTTATTATTTCCCACTCAATTATAAGACCTTAGGTTTGACTATATTCAATACGACTCTCAATCACGCTCCTATTCTAACTCGTCAGACTAACCCTCCGTTAGTTCAGTCTTAATATGCGTTTTAAGCGTACCATCCTGATACCCCGTTACAAAATAGCGAAACTCTTGTTTAAGCCAATCAACATCATAGTTCTGCGCTCTTTGCGCAAGCTCGTTCAATGTTTTTTCTATATCCGCCAAAGGGAAGCTAGATTCCATCGCTTGCATGATCAGCGGATGGTCGGTATCTTCCACATTGTCCTCACCGATGATCAGCTCCTCATAGAGCTTTTCGCCTGGGCGTAGTCCAGTATAGGTAATCTCGATATCGCCATAGGGATGGACTTCGTCTTTTACTTCAAAGCCGCTCAATTGAATCATACGACGCGCGAGATCAACAATCTTTACCGGAGCGCCCATATCGAGGACAAACACTTCCCCACCTTTTGCCATAGCGCCTGCTTGGATTACTAAGTTAGCCGCTTCAGGGATCGTCATAAAGTAGCGTGTGACATCAGGATGAGTCACAGTTATCGGCTTACCTTGCGCGATCTGCTTAGTAAATACCGGCACGACTGATCCTGAAGAGCCTAATACATTACCGAAGCGTACCATACTGATGAGGGTATGATTATTGTTGGGATTGTTTTTTTGGCTCAGCGCTTGACAAACTAATTCCGCTAAACGCTTCGTCGCGCCCATGACATTAGTCGGTCTTACCGCTTTATCAGTGGATATCAGGACAAAAGTCTCTACCTTAGCTTCGATTGCAGCGCGGGCACAGTGATACGTGCCTTTGCTGTTATTTATCGCACCTTCAAAAGGGTTATGCTCAACGATAGGCACATGCTTATAAGCAGCGGCGTGATAGACCGTCTGAATTTGATAGCGTTTGAGTACACGTAGTAGATTGGCTTCATTAGTGACATTACCGATCACTGCGATGACTTCAATTCCTTGATAGATGTCTTTGCTAGCCACTCTAGCGATCAGCTCTTGATGAATGCTATAAAGCGCAAACTCAGATAGCTCGTAGAGTACCAAAACTTTGGGCTTATTAATGATGATTTGCCGGCACAATTCGCTACCGATAGAACCACCAGCACCAGTGACAAGTACGCATTTATCAGTGATATTATATCGTAATAAGCGCTCATCAGGCTCGACAGTCTGCCGGTCTAATACATCTAAGATATCGACTTTGCGCATGCTACTGACAGTGACTTTACCATCGACTATCTCTTCTAGGCTTGGTAGCTCTTTAATTTTAATCGAGATGCCTTCTAGCTTATCGATGATCTGCCGCTTGCTAGCACGGCTAATAGAAGGAATAGCTAAGAACACTTGGGAGATATTGAGCTTAGATACGACTTTCACTAGCTCATCGGCACCATAAATACGTTTGCCTAACACATAAGCACCAGTGAGCTGAACATCATCGTCAACAAAAGCCACGACATTATACTTATGAGAGTTTCTGAGGCCCTCTAACAGCTCTTTACCCGCCTCCCCTGCACCATAAATAAGTACATTATCAGAGTCATCATTGAGCTGACGCTGTGGACGCTGACCTTGCCAACGTGCAAGTAGCTCGCGAATAGTTAAACGACTATTCCAAAGCCAAATAAAGAATAAAAACAAGTATAGAATAGGTACGGCACGCGGCATACCAGGTATTAAATCAAGATAAAGTACTCCTTGTGCGATTACAATCAACAGCAAAAATAGCTGTAGCACTTTGCCCATCGCTGAATCAAAAAAGCTACGGGCAACACCTTTATAAAAGCCTATAAGATATAAACCAATCACCGGGATTAATGCATAAAAGCATAGCGCAACTGGGCTGATATGATTGCCCATATAACCATAGCGTGCTGCAATGGCGAAATATAAGCATACCGCTGACATCATAAAGTCAGCCGTCATCAAGATAGCTTGCTTAGCGCTGCGCGGTAGCGCTAGTAGATACTCAGCAAACCGTTGCGACCAGCTGGTCGCTTCTTGGTGCTGCTGAGTGCTATTAGGCTTGGACTCTATCGACATAATGGACAACTATTTTATTTATAGGCTTAGTTAAATATTCACAAAACCATAGTTAGCTATTATTACCATAGGCATAGCTATAGTGATAACTATATTTACTCATTAGGCCTTGTTGTACATCATTAAGGACGATGCCATCGACTTGGATATCGGCTTTATGCATCTGCTTGATTGCATAAGCGACTTGCCCTTCTACCGACTGATCATAGCGCGTGACCATCAGTACTTTATCCGCGTAATGCGACATAATCATCGCGTCTGAAGCGGCTAAGATAGGCGGCGAATCGATAACAATATAATCATAGTGCTCATTGAGCTCGGTCATCATCTGCTCAAACTTATCACCTGAGAGCAGAGATGATGGGTTCTTAGGATGCTGTCCACGCGGCATAAAGTCGATATTATCTATAAAGGTCGGATGTATAACCTTAGCTAACTCAATGTGCTGCGCTAAGTAATCTCCTAAGCCATTGTCAGGCGTCATATCGAACATTCTATGCAGCTCACCTAAGCGCATATCCGCATCTATGATCAGGACCTTTTTATCGAGTTGCGAAAATACTTCAGTTAAGTTAGCAGAGATAAATGACTTCCCTACCCCTGGGCTCTCACCAGTAATTAAGATGACTTTAGCACGCTCACCGACTTTGCCGACTACTGGCATACCAAACATTAAGTTCGTTCTTAAGCTCTTAATCGCCTCGTAGCTCAGGCTATCGTTATCGGCATGGGCCAACAGACGATTTGGTGACTTATTCTTCTTCCCTAGTCTGGTTAACAGTGGCGAGCGCGGCACCGTAGCAATGACTGGTACACCGGTCTTAGCCTCAAGGCGCTCAGGATCCTTGACTACGTTTCGTAATAAGTTTTTAAGCAGTACTAACATAGTTCCTAGCATGCCACCTGATAATAGCGCTAAAATCATGATTAGTAGCTTTTTAGGAGCAATAGCATTGAAGGTATTAATAGGCAAATCAATAATACGCGCAAAACCCTTTTGACCTGCTTTTGCTATTTGTAGCTGTTGATAATTCTTAAGTAGATTTAAATAGATCTCTCTATTTATCTCGGTATCTTGTGACAGCTTTAAGAACTCACGCTGTACTTCTGGTAGGCCGGCAATGGTATTATCAATTTTCTGCTTTCGAGCATTCAATACAGCTATTTGCTCATTGATTTGAATAACAAGCGGATGCTCGTCAGTATAGTAAGTAGTTAGATCTGCTTTTTTTAGCTTAAGCTCACTGAGCTGTGTGTCAATTTGAGAGTTCTCTGCTAATAAAATCTCTGCTTCTTGGCTGACATCGATGGTACCGTACTTAGTTCGAAACTCATTGAATTCTGCCTCAGAATCTTCTAGCTTCTCTCTTAATAGCGGAATCTGAGTTTCCATAAACTCAAGCGTTCTAGTGGTATCTTCGGTACCACGAGACTGGTTTTGACCCACATAAGACAGGACGATTTCTTTTAAGATAAGACTGGTCTGTTGCTGGTTATTGCCGGTCATAGATAGCTCAATAATGCCAGTCTGCTTACCCTTTTCAACCACTGATAGCGCATTATTTATCGCATTGGTCGTTCTTTGCAAAGATTGCTTAGTCAGGCTAATAGCATGACTATCAATAGGCAAATCATTGACCGTAATCTGGATTTGGCCATCCGTCCCTTTGAACTGATGGGGCTTATTAAGCTGACCTTTAAACTCATCAAGATCATTGCTAAGCGTAAAACCCGTTTCAGAGCGAGTGAGAGTAAATGACTGATTTAAATAGCCTTGCGAGACATTGAATTGACTGATACTGGCTTGGCCGTCTGTCGTAGTTAGGGACACTCCTTCTGGCGTATGTATAGCGGTATTCGTACGGTCATTGACGATTCTATCTATAGCGCCTACTTCAGGATCAGCCAGACGGATACGCAGATGTAGCGAGTTAATCACCGGCTCTAGCACCATTCGAGAACGGATCAATTCAGCTTCCGCCTGTGCTTTGCTATCCTCAGCACCGATAAGCTCTGAGATATCGCCGCCAAGCGCTGATATCCCTGATGATTTTTCATCGATCTGTATTAGAGCTTCAGATTTATAAGTCGGATTGACATAGCGACTATATAAGATACCGATCAATAGCCCCAGTATGGCAAAAAACAGTATAGTCTTCCAACCACGCAATAACGCTAATAGTAGCGCCATTAGGTCGATTTCATCGTCTTCTTTTTCGACAGCCGTTTTGGCACTATTTTGTGAATCTATAGTCATAACTTTGGGTTCATCATCTTAGATTAGTAGCTCAATATCAGTAACTCGATATCACTTAATTAGGGGTAAGCCGTTAGCTAATTTTATCAGCCCAAGGTTTTAGGCTATCAAAGATATCTTGCCGCGCCTTTTCAAACACAGCAAGATCATGGCGATATGGATCAGCGATGTCTTTGTCGATCCAATGACCAATACGGAAAGTCTTACCGCGGCAATGCGGCCAACGATCCTCAATCCATTTGCTTTGATTATTAGACATCGTCAGGATCAAATCCGCGCGCTTCACTAGCGTCTCATCAATCTGCTTGGCGATATGCGCAGACATATCTATGCCGAGCTCTGACATCACTGCCAAAGCGTTAGGATCAGCGCCATTACCGACTACAGCGGAGAGCCCAGCAGAGTCGATTGTCTTATTAGGGTACTGCTGCGTAAGAGCCGCCTCAGCGATAGGGCTGCGACAAATATTACCTACGCAAACCACCAAAATATTATCAAATGCCATAATATTTGCCACCTATAAGCTTGAAACGCTTCTAATTGCTGAGGTTGAAGGAAGCAATGCACTGATCACACGATTCCAACGCGTCAAGCCAGTTGGATCAACATAAAGAATGTCATTCGGCTGCATCTCGAAGCGATTGGCCAGTGCTAAGCTAGTCAGACTTTGCATATCAGCATAATAAATATTGGTACGCTGATAGTTTGGATTATCACGGACTACATATACCTTGGCCGCATTAGCAGTAGCAGAATTCAGACCTTTTGATCTGCCTAACACTTGCGCTAGGCTCAGTCCTTGCTCTAAGATAGGCACCGGCTCAATTTGACCAAACTCGCCTAACACATAGACGGTGTTTCGATCTTGGCTATTAACATGAATAGAGTCGCCGTCTTGGATATAGATCTGATTCCCCGAAGCGCCTATCTGCCGTAGATCGCTTAAACCGATATTATAATTACGGCCATTACGGTTTAGCACGATACTGTTTGAATCGCCGGCCTCTGTCGCGCCGCCCGCTTTGGAGATCGCACTATATAGTGATACAGGCGCATCATCAATAGCAAACTCGCCAGGCTGTTTGACTTCACCATCGATAAAGAACTTATTACCGCGATAATTGATAATCTTTACTTGTGGATCAGAGTATTTGAGATAGCGTTGCAGTTGACTTTGTAAGGAGGCAGTAAATTGCGGTACGCTCAATCCTGCCGCCTTAACTCTGCCGACTAATGGAAACTGCACGAAGCCTTGTTGGTCTACTGGGTATCCTGCAGATGCAGGACTATTGATATTGCTGTTGCTAGATGAGGCGATATTCATATCTGGATAACCCACTAAATTAATAGCTAAGATATCACCTTGAGAAATACGGTATTCTTTTTTCTTTGAGCTCGCTATAAGCTGATAGATGTCATTCGTAGGACGGCTGACTTGCGGAGGCGGCAAGGTCGCTAAGTTGAGCGGCTGAATATTGAACTGCAAACCGTTTTCGGCAGTAAAGTCCCCTACTGGCGGCAAATCACCTGCTTGCAAGCCTGAATTGATCGTCGTCGTCGCGCATCCTGCAGACCATAAAGTCATGAGCAATAAGCCCGAGGTGCTTAATAGTTTAAAGGATTGGCGCATAATGAAGACCTTTATAGAACATGATGACAGATAAAAAGTATAGATAACAACGATATGTTACTAGGGTGTGTTGACAATTACCGTAAATGGATAATCGTCGCTGCTAAATAGATATTAGCAGCAAACGACTCATCCGTTTTTTCAGCACGCATGGCAATTTTCTTGAAATCTTTCAGCTTACAGAAGAA
>Ga0207918_100024_pt1 | contig 50198 bp, 38 predicted proteins | sample DeeseametaMP0440_FD_184211 | JGI IMG/M metagenome (GOLD analysis project Ga0207918, IMG submission 184211) | Marine microbial communities from the Deep Atlantic Ocean - MP0440 (SPAdes) | ecosystem: Environmental > Aquatic > Marine > Oceanic | place: East of Rio de Janeiro, Brazil, South Atlantic... | reverse complement strand
TTCATGAGTATATGCATTATTACAATAATGAGCGTATTCAACTCAAACTAAAAGGACTGAGCCCTGTGCAGTACAGAACTCAGTCCTTGGTATAAACTAAACCGTCCAAGTTTCGGGGGTCAGTTCATAATGGCGAGGTTTTTTATTGGTAGCTATTAATTATGATGTAAGTAGCTACTATTATAAGTAGGAAGGCTGCTCTAACCTTCTATTATGAGTATCTACTCTTAATAGAATAGCTATGTACTATTACCAAATGGATCTGTCTAAACATGCCCCTACCTATATGGATAGCTAACTATCATATAGGTAGCGACAATGGATACATTGCTTACCATTCAATCAACTGGAAGGCAGATATCAAACGTATAACAACATATGAGTAGTAAGTAGGTTGTAGCTATCAGTTATTAATTTACTTTCTGTAAAACACTCTAAATATCTTTCCATATCTAAGAGTTTTTATTCACTTCAAAATATTGGAATCAATAAAAAAGCGACCTATGATAGGCCGCTTTTTATTATCTAACAGTTATATAAGGAAGCTACTTTCCTTGATAAGAAATCTTTAAACCAGCAATATAACCATCATTATCTTGGAAATCACCAACGATTTTTCCACTAGGTAGACGACCTTTTGCATCACCGAACCATAAGTATTTACCACCAGCCGACACGGCCCAGTTTTCCGTCACGTTGTATTTGGCACCAAGACCGACGCTGTAATAGCCATCGACAGGACCTAACGACGTTGTTGGATCACCAGCACCACTATCCCAACCCACAGTACCACTGATAGCAAGTGCTGGTGCAACACGCTTGGCAAGACCAAGCTCCACTTGCCATTGGTCATCTTCGTATTCAACCAAGTCCAAACCATCAGGGCCGTAATTACGTTTACTAACGTCATTATATAATGGTGGTGTGATGACAAAATCGCTCCAAGGTACCCAGCGTACTTTTGCCGTTGCTAGAGTTGTAGGATTAATACCAGTCTGGAAATCAAAGTTGACTGATTTAGGGGTTGTAATCTCATAATTACTGTTCCGGTTAGCAGCCGCAGCCCCTATAGCCGCTGCCTGTGCTGGAGTCGCTCCTTGCTGCAAAGCAGCTCCTTGAGCCAAAATACCTGCTATAGGATAATTCTCAGAGATATCTATATCATGGTCAATCTCAGAACGATAAGTCAACGCTGCTTTTAGAGCAATTTCAGGCTTGCTATAGGCAATACCTGCGATATAACCATAATCCATATCAGGATTGCTGTTTGAGGTATAACCACTAGCAGGCCCATAAGCTAAGCCACGCAATTTGGTTTCAGATTGGATACGCTGAGCAACTGGACCACCATAAATTTGGAAGTTTTTATTGGCACCGAATTTCATTCCCAAAATACCAGTCAAACTTTGGCTACGAACTTCAACGTTAGTATTCTCGCCTGCAGTGGCTGACTCAGCTAATGCTATAGCACCTGCAGTCTGTGGGTCTACACCATCACCTACCAATTCGCCTCCTGAAGCTTGAGGATTATTGCTTGCCACAAAATTACTTTGCGTGTATTCAGCAGCAGCACCAAAAGGCTCATCATATAGTACACCCACACTGAACGTGTCGTTGATATCAGTTTTTACGCCATAGCGGAAGAAGTCATAAGATTCAGCAATGTCGCCCGTTTTATTGCCGCGCTCATAGTCATTTTGACCAGGGTTGACATTCGCACTATCGTAGCCGCTTACATCAGCATCAATATAAGTATAGACCGCTTCAGCGTAAGTGCCATCTTGAAAAAAAGCAGTGACATCTTGACCTGAACGATCAAGACCAGCAGCGTTGGTTACGCTAGCGAAAGAAAGAGTAGCAATAGCTACTGCAAGGGTTTTCAAATGAAAGGTAGTGCGCATTGTGTATCTCCAACGATCCTTGTTGTATTAATACTTTAATAACCATTATGTAGCATTGCTATGCTCGATATTGATATTACTAAAGTTTTGTCCTAAGTTGAATACTAATGTCTTTTTGACACTAAAACAACATTAAAAGTGCTTTATTTCTCAATTATGACTGAACAGTACATATAAGATATAAATAAAATACTGTGGTTTACTTTTTGTCTTTAATGTGATTTTTACGGTAAGGTCTATAGCCAGAAAATAAATATTTTTACCTATAGTCTGTTAAATGTGATTTTTAAAAACACATAATAAAAAAGCGACCCTTAAAGGATCGCTTTTTTATATTAGTAGCAAACAGTATCACATAATTTATTTGTGATTTACTGAGCTTGGTAAGATACCTTTACACCCAATACAAAACCATCGTTACTTTCGAAATCACTAACGATCGTCTTAGTTGGGATTTGACCTTTGGCATCACCGAACCATAAGTATTTACCGCCAGCAGATATCGCCCAGTTTTCGGTCACATTATATTTCGCGCCAAGACCAGCACTATAATAGCCTTCGATAGGACCTAATGAGGTGACTGGGTCACCTGCACCACTATCCCAACCAACAGTACCACTGATAGCAAGTGCTGGCGCGACACGCTTAGCCAATCCTAGCTCTACTTGCCATTGGTCGTCATCATAGCTAACTAACGCTAACCCCTTATCATCCTGAGTCGAAATCTTGCTAACATCGTTATATAGTGATGGTACGATAGCAAAATCACTCCATGGTACCCAACGTACTTTGGCAGTCGCTAGGGTTGTAGGGTTGATGCCAGTTTGAAAATCAAAGTTCACTGATTCAGGCGTAGTTATTTCAATACTATCAACTCTGTTTGTTGACAGACCAAGTGCAGAAACCACAGGAGCTGGTATAAGACCAGAACCTACAACAGGATAAATTTCAGATGCTTGAGCGTTATGTTCGATTTCCGATCGGTATGTTAATGATGCTTTTAACGCAATTTCAGGCTTGCTATAAGCTACGCCTGCGATATAACCGTAATCTTGATCAGCATTAATATTCGTAGTGTAACCGTTCGCAGCTTCATAAGCAGGACCGCGTAGCTTTACATCTGCCTTTACGCGCTGAGCAACTGGGCCACCGTATACTTGGAAGTTTTTATTTTGACCAAACTTCGCACCAAGGATACCAGTAATACTCTCTGTACGTACTTCTACGTTAGTACCCTCACCGTTTGCATTTACAAAGTTATTATCACCAGTATAGTCAGCGGCTGCGCCAAAAGGCTCATCATATAAGACGCCAACACTAAACGTGTCGTTGATGTCTGCTTTTACGCCATAACGGAAAAAGTCATAAGACTCTGCGATATCATCAATCTTATTACCTGAAGTATCTTTACCCGTCACGTCCGCATCGATATAGGTATAGACAGCTTCAGCATAAGTACCATCTTGTAGGAATGCGGTGACATCTTGGCCTGAACGGTCAAGACCAGCAGCACTAGCAGCGCTAGCGACAGATAGAGCAGCAACAGCTACTGCAAGAGTTTTTAAGTGAAAGGTGGCGCGCATTTTACATCTCCAAACATCCGCATTGTTTTACTGCTTTACTTAATTCTCTTAAGTAAGCAGCATCCGAGGTGGAAGATAGTAAAGATTTTTTAACACTAAAACAACTGCCAAAATACATTATTTCCATATTATGACTATTAAGTCACCAAAGGGTACCTTTATCTAAAAATATACATATTGCGACTATTTACTATTGGTTATCTTACTTGCTATTATTTTTCAGTAATGTGGTGGTCTATCCGCCATCACATCAAATGGGGCAATACCACTCTCTGGGTCTTGATTTTCTATTTGCTTATAAATCAGTTGTAGCTGACGCTGTAATGTCTGAATATCTTTATCTTGACGTGCGATCACCTCATCAAGCCTTTCTACTGTAATCTCAAGGTGCGCTACATTCATTTGCAGATCAATTACTTGGGTTTGCAAGTCGTCTTGTATGCTCGCAGCAGCATCTTTGTTATTAGATTGATTCATATTTTTCTCTAAAGTATCGTAAATATAAGGCTGAAAGGTTTATCAAGTAAAATAGGTGACAAAACCTAAGTGGCATCATTAAATCCATCATGCTAAACAAAAAATAGCCGCTATGAATAAAAGCTATAAATAGTACTGATAAAACGATTTACTCGCACTACAGTTGCGCGGTGGCATGTTATACTGCTGGCAATTTTGCAACAACCCCTACCTCACTATTATATAAGCTTAAGATACTCTATGGCACTGATTCATTTAAAAGACATTCACTTAGCGTTTGGCGTCGCGCCTGTTCTTGATGGTATTGATTTTTCTATCAATTCAGGCGAGCGTGTGTGTTTGATTGGCCGCAATGGCGAAGGTAAATCCACCTTATTCAAACTGATTAATGGCTCATTGCAGCCAGATAGTGGTGAGATCATCACCAACAGCAGTATGCGTGTTGCGATGCTTGAGCAAGACGTCCCCGAGTCGAGCGGACGCATACTCGATATCGTCATGGGCGGTAGCCGCCGCACAGCTGAGCTGCTGATCAATTATAATAAGCAAGTGGAGATGTGCGCCAATGGCGACATGGACGCTTGCGAGCACATGGCGACCTTGCAGCATGATATCGACGCCGTCCATGGCTGGGACTTAGAACGTGATGCCATGCGTCTGATCACAACAATGGGACTTGATCCGGAAGATGATTTGTCATCACTCTCTGGTGGTCGTAAGCGCCGCGTATTACTTGCTCGTGCGCTGGTCACCAAACCTGATGTACTCCTACTTGATGAGCCAACCAACCATCTAGACGTTGATAGTATTGAGTGGTTAGAGCGCTTCTTGCTCGATTGGCAAGGTCTAACTCTACTGTTTGTCACCCACGATAGAGCATTCGTTGATAAGCTTGCGACTCGTATTGTAGAGCTTGACCGTGGTCAATTGACCAGCTATGACGTCACTCAAGGCGCCAAAGGCTACGCTCGTTATCAAGAGCTAAAAGAGCTACAATTACAGGCTGAAGAAAAGAACAACGCCAATTTTGATAAAAAACTGGCGCAAGAAGAAGTCTGGATTCGTCAAGGCATCAAAGCTCGCCGTACCCGCAATGAGGGCCGCGTCCGTGAACTAAAAGCATTGCGTGAAGAGCGCCGCGAACGCCGTGAGCAAGTGGGTAATGTAAACATCACGATGGGTCAAGGCGAAAAAAGCGGCAAGCTCGTTTGTAAAGTCAAAAACCTGCACCTTGAATATGAGGGTAATGTACTGGTTGACAACTTTACGACCACTATTATGCGCGGCGACAAAATCGGTATTGTCGGCCCTAACGGTGCTGGTAAAACCACCCTTATCAAAGCCCTACTCGATATGTCGGATGACGAGGTCACCAAGACCGGCAGCGTCACGCTTGGCACCAATTTGCAAATTGCCTTTTTTGATCAGCTGCGTGATCAGCTAGATCTTGAAGCCAGCGTCGCGCAAAACGTCTCAGAAGGTTCTGACTTTGTCGAAGTTGGCGGTCGCAAGACACATATCATGAGCTATTTACAAGACTTCTTATTTGCACCAGAGCGTGCACGTACCCCTGTCAAAGCCTTGTCAGGTGGTGAGCGCAACCGTGTATTGCTGGCCAAGCAGTTATTAAAACCTGCCAACATATTAGTACTTGATGAGCCAACCAACGATTTGGATATGGCCACCCTTGAGCTATTAGAAGAGTCGGTCAGCAGCTTTAACGGTACCATCTTGCTGATCAGTCATGACCGCTCATTTATGGACAATGTGGTCACCTCCACCTGGGTATTTGACACGGATGAAAATGGCAATGGCATCGTCAAAGAGTATGTCGGCGGTTATCAAGAGTACTTGATACAAAAAAACCGCGAGGAAGCCGCGCGCGCCGCAAAAGCACCCGTTAGCAATACTAAAGCGTCAAAATCAGCCAATAAAGCTGACGCTGGGAAGCCAAATAAAGCCGCCAAAAAGCTCAACTTCAATGAGCAGCGCGAGCTAGATAGCTTACCCAAAGAAATCGCCGCACTCGAAGCCGAACAAACTCAACTACAAGAAAAATTGGCTGATGGCTCTTGGTTTAATACCGACTTTGATGCCGCGACAGCCGCAAGTGAGCGCTTGTTGGCCATCGAAGATGAAATGATGAGTAAGCTTGAGCGTTGGAGCGAGCTTGAAGACTAATAATGGCACTTCTCTAGCCACATTTATTAGAATATCGCATATGTACTTTGCATTGCGTATTTCGATAAACAAGTTTCTGATAGTCTGATAAAGCATTATTAATTATTCTGAAAGCATCACCACTTTATTATATATAGAGTGGTGATATTCGTTTTATCCAGTAGTGAGATGGTGAAAGTTAGTGAACATTTTCGTAATTTCAAGTATCATTCGCTATTGCTGAAAAATCCTTATTAATTATAAGGTCATGACATTTACAATCCCTATAAAAGCAAAGTTGGCGTTAAACATTGATAATCCGACTGTTTTAATATGGTTATCATATTCAACCCCCTAATATGCCCTATTAAGGTTGCTTTATTTTTAACGCAATAATTTATTTTATCACCGAAATAGCTTAGAATAGTAACAATTAGCAAAATTAGGCACAGCTAAAGTGGCTTGATATTGTATATTTTCTAAGCCACAAACCCAGTGTGGGATAATCCCATTTCATTCACCTGGAGGAAGTATTAATGAGCCAAGCCGAAGGCGTTAATGTACAACGCCGTAGAGTTCTTATTGCCTCAACTGCCGCGATTGGTGCAGCTGGGGTAGCTGCCGTGGCGACACCTTTTGTCCGTTCTTGGTACCCAAGCGCTAAAGCTGAGGCTGCAGGGGCTGCAGTAACCCAAGATATTGGTGCTATCGAAGATGGACAAATGATTGTTGTCAAATACCGTGGCAAACCTATTTATGTCGTTAAACGCACAGAAGACATGGTCGCAGGACTAGAATCAGTTACGCCTTTATTATCTGATCCTGAGTCTGATGCGTCTCTACAGCCAGAATATTGCAAAAACCCTACTCGCTCGATAGAACCAACCGTATTGGTTGTGGAAGGCGTTTGTACTCATTTAGGCTGTGCACCAAACTACCGTCCTGATGTGGGCGCGGTGGATTTAGGTGGCAATGATTGGTACGGCGGGTTTTTCTGTCCGTGCCACGGGTCAAAATATGACTTAGCAGGCCGCGTATATAGTGGCGTTCCTGCACCGCTTAATTTACCCGTTCCAGAATATGGTATGGATGGTACCATTTTGACGGTTGGGGAGGCTTAACATGAGTATGGGTAAAAAGTTAATGCATTGGGTGGACGCGCGTTTTCCAGCGACTGAAACCTACGAATACCACATGTCAAAGTACTACGCACCAAAGAACTTTAACTTTTGGTACTTCTTTGGCGTATTGTCAATGGTCGTATTGGTCAACCAGTTGGTGACTGGTATTTGGCTGACGATGATGTACAATCCTAGTGCCGAGGGCGCATTTGCGTCTGTAGAATACATCATGCGTGATGTCAAAGGCGGTTGGCTCATCCGTTATATGCACTCGACTGGCGCCTCAGCGTTCTTTGTCGTGGTGTATTTGCATATGTTTAGAGCACTGCTCTACGGCTCATATCAAAAACCTCGTGAGCTTATTTGGCTCATCGGTATGGGCATCTATTTGGCTCTTATGGCCGAAGGTTTCTTTGGATACCTACTCCCTTGGGGCAACATGTCATTTTGGGGTGCTCAGGTTATCTTAAACCTTCCTGCGGCGCTGCCGGTAATCGGTGACGGTCTTGCTGAGTGGGTACGTGGTGACTATATCATCTCAGGTATCACCCTAAACCGCTTCTTTGCGCTACACGTTGTCGCTATTCCATTGGTCCTTGTGGGCTTGGTCTTCATGCACATTGTCGCATTGCACCATGTAGGTTCTAACAACCCTGATGGTATCGATATTAAGAAGCTAAAAGACAAAAATGGCGTACCATTAGACGGTATCGAATTCCATCCATACTACACTGTGCATGATATGGTAGGTATTGTAGTATTCTTTATCTGTTTCTTTGCGGTGGTGTTCTTCTTCCCTGAAGGCGGCGGTTTCTTCCTTGAGCCACCAAACTTTGAGACAGCGAACTCACTGAAAACACCAGCGCATATTGCACCAGTATGGTACTACACGCCTTTCTACGCTATCTTGCGTGCGGTTCCAAGTAAGCTGGGCGGTGTCATCGCCATGGGTGCGGCCATCGCTGTACTATTCTTGATACCGTGGCTCGACAGATCACCTGTACGCTCAATACGCTACAAAGGTATCTTGTCTAAGATTGCACTAACTGTCTTTGCTATTAGCTTTATCGTACTTGGCTATTTAGGTGCGACACCTGCAACGCCAACTGCGACTATTATGGCTCGTGTATTCACGATTCTATATTTCTTATTCTTCTTACTGATGCCGTTTTACACTGCCATCGAGAAGTGTAAACAGCCACCAGAACGCGTTACCGGAGGTCACTAATGAGCACGCTAATCAAATCCCTAGCGGGTCTAGGCTTAGGCGCGGCATTGACCTTGACTGCTGGTACAGCAATGGCTGAAGGCAGTGGTTGTGGTACGTTTACTAATGCTGAAGGTGTTGATGAGCATTTGGCCTGTAGTACAGCCCCAATTGATTTTACCAATAAAGGCTCACTACAGAACGGCGCGAAAATCTTTATGAACTACTGTGCTGGGTGCCACTCAGCCAAGTATGTTCGTCACTCGCGTATTGCACAAGATTTAGAGATACCGCCTGAGTTGGTTGAAAAGTATTTGATGGTTACCACCGATCAAATCGGTGACCACATTACTGCTGAGATAGACCCTGAGGTTCAAGCGTCTTGGTTTGGTGCTGCACCTCCTGATCTGTCACTTGAGACGAGACTGCGCGGTGATGACTGGGTATACACATACCTATTATCATTCTATGAAGATCCAAGTCGTCCTTGGGGCGCTAACAACTTAGTACTGGCCAATGCTGCTATGCCCCACGTATTGCATAATATGCAAGAAGAGCTAAGCCAAGAAGAATTTGAATCTGAAGTTGGTGACTTAGTCAACTTTATGGCTTGGATGGGTGAGCCTGCTCGTCACGACCGTCAAGTCATTGGTTTCTTTGTTATTTTATTCTTGTTAGTACTACTCATCCCAGTTTACTTGTTGAACAAAGAATTCTGGAAAGACGTCAAATAAGTAATAATTAGCAGACAGTTCTGATAATTAAAAAAGGCACTACTTCGGTAGTGCCTTTTTTTGTGCTTTGACATTAAGCTGAAATACCAGATAAGCCGGAAAATAAGCCACTCAGCGCTAATGTTTACGTACACTACCTTGATAAACGTTGCGAGTTTGTTTACGATGACAACCTTCACTCTTAACATTAGGCTTTCATGATTGATGCGAATGACATTCCAAGTAGTCAGCTAATTTTATATGCTGATGACGGCTACGACAGTCATGTGGTACGCCTATTACTTGAAGAAAAAAAGCTTGCTTACTATTTGTCTCGTCTGCATTCCGAGCGCCCTGAAGATTTGACTGAGCTTAATCCCTATCATACCTTACCTGTATTGCAGCAGCGTGAGATTGCGCTTTATGAGATTAATGTTATTTTTGAATATCTTGAAGAGCGTTATCACACAAACAAACTGCTCCCTGAGACACCGCAGGAACGTGCACAGTTTCGCCAATTGGCTTGGCGCATTCAGCGTGATTGGCTCGTACTTGGCAAGCGCCTCCTCACGCATCCAGATAGTTTTAATAAAGCACAGGCTGCCGTTGCTAAAAAACAACTCAGTGATTCATTGATTACTCTGTCGCCGCTGTTCGCTCATAAGCCTTATTTTATGGCTGATAAGTTTGGTTGGTGTGACGTGTTATTAGCACCCCTATTATGGCGATTGGATGAAATGGGGATTGAGCTGCCACGTGCTATCAGCCGTCCATTGTTTGAATATCAAACGAGAGTGTTTGAGCGTAGTAGCTTCCAAAAAAGCGTACGTTAATTAGACAAGTATAAGAAGCTGCCTTAGAATAAGTATCAATATAACAGAAATTGACTTGCACTTATTGTGCGATAATTTGCTAAATAAAATATCTTTTCATTATTGAACATCATTAGTATAGGAAATCATTAGATGAGCGAAACCACCTCTATTACACCTACCCGTCCTTATATGGTACGTGCACTATATCAATGGATAGAAGACAACGCCTTGACGCCTTATCTGATGGTCGATGCTACTGCTGATAACGTACAGATACCAACCGAGCATGTGCAAGATGGTCGTATCGTATTAAACATCGCCAGCCGTGCTACAGGCAATATGAGTATGAAAAATGATTATATTCATTTTAGTGCGCGTTTTGGCGGTGTCTCGCAAGAAATTTGGGTACCCTTGCAAGCGGTACTTGGCATCTATGCTAAAGAAAACTCGCAAGGGATGTTTTTTGATCCTAACGAGTACGATAACTATGAGCCTGAAGAAGAGGCTAGCGCGGTAGCGAATAAACCAAAAGCTGCGACTAAACCTAAACGCGATAACAAAGCAGGGTTGAAAGTGCTGAAATAATCAGCCATTCAAACTGATTATTTTTCACATAATAAAAAGCCAGTCATATTTGATATAACTGGCTTTTTTATTGGCTGCTCAAAGACTTGAGACTTTATCTTTAACTAGGTTCTCGGCAAGGTCACGCCGCGCTGACCTTGGTATTTACCGCCGCGATCTTTGTAACTGGTCTCGCACACGTCATCGGCATCGCTTTGGAAAAACAGCATTTGCGCGACGCCTTCTCCGGCATAAATACGAGCTGGTAGATTGGTGGTATTACTGAACTCTAGCGTTACATGCCCTTCCCACTCAGGCTCTAGCGGCGTGACATTGACGATAATACCGCAACGTGCGTAAGTCGACTTGCCTAGGCAAATAGTCAGTACGTCGCGTGGAATACGGAAATATTCCATCGTACGTGCTAAGGCAAACGAGTTTGGCGGAATGATACACTCATCACCGACGATATCGATAAAGCTTTTATCATCGAAGTTTTTAGGATCAACAACGACTGAATGGACGTTGGTAAAGACTTTGAATTCAGGCGCACAGCGTACATCGTAACCGTAGCTTGAGGTACCGTAGCTCACCAAACGCTCGCCTGCATCATTGAAGCGCACTTGACCTGGCTCGTATGGCTCGATCATGCCGTGCTCTTCGGCCATTTTACGAATCCAGCGGTCAGACTTAATAGACATTGTTATTCCTTAGCAAATTTTTAATAGCGATGATTATACGGAATTGATGGCTCAATTTATAGGTTTTACGCGAGATAAAAGTATCCACTCGCTATTCAGCTTGAGTCAGATATTACCATTTTGCAAAGTGATCTTCCGCTAGTCCCATTACCTTATCCAAGCGTAGCACTTGCCCAGCTAAGCGTATCTCGCCGCTGTACTCCCCTAGCCACTGCTCAAAGATGCTGGCGACAACGCCGAAATTGTCTGTTTTTTTGTAGACTCTAATCGGCGTGAAAGTTAAATCGATATCGACACTGCTCCAGCCTAAGCTTCGATGATAAATGTGCCAAGTATTGGCAGAGGAGTCATTCGTATCTTTACGCTCAAATAATACAGGTGGCAGATAAAAAATCTCGCCATCGAGCCAACAAGCATTCTCACTTAGACCTGTCTCATTGACACCCATAGAGAGATTCAATAAAAAATGCCGACCATCTGCTAGGTAGCTGTTGATACAAGTCCAAAACCAATTGGTCTCATGACGCATATAACCCAGTGTCCAATCTAGATTGGCTTTTGTTGTCTTGCTCAATTCAAGTTTTTGCTGCTGACTATCAGCGGTTATCTGTGCACCCGATTTGATAATTATCTCGCCGCTAGCAGCGCTCAACGGCTCTTTTTGGGTAAACGTCCAACCGCGTCTGCCTGTTGGCGTACATATCGCAAGCGGCGGCTGCTGACGCTCTAATTTTGCATGGACTGCTAGATATTGGCTATCAAGCTCTATACTCACCTGCTCTGGGGTAAAACCTAGCGTTAGGCTAAGCTTGCTATGGGTAAAAGACATCTGCCCTTGATAGTGATCGCCTTTAAATTCACTGCGGCGCGTAACTGGCTGCAAGGCTTCCCCAATCTCTAATTGTGCAGTCTCTTCATTGTAAACATAAACAAAAGCACTAGTGGCAATCTTAATCGTTGCCAGTGCGAGACATACTCTAAAAGGCGGCTCGATGATTTGGACAAAACAGAATTGATTGGCCTTGAAGTCTTTACGCCAGTTTGATAATGGTTTTTGCGAGATTAACGGACTGTAATAATCGAGATAATTGATTTGTTTAACTTGCGAGAACACCCCAAATTGTGGCTGACCATTTTGGATGAGCTGTTCGATAGCTTGTGGCTTTATATCGGTAGAAATGATATTTGCGTAAGCTACATTATCTACCTTGTCGCTTTTAATAGGTCCATGCATTGCTATGACATCCTTGTCTTGCATTTATTACTGACTAATCACTTGTCCTTGATAGCTTACTTCGGTACTTATCACTGTTCTTTTTGCTTGCCTTGATGCGGCCCAAATGGCTTCTGTAATGGCTTTGACCTCTATTGCAGTGAGTCCATCGGCCAGCTCCTGCGTCACATTTGCTACGGCAAAACCATTTGTCCCAAAAGGATGCTTAGGAAACTTTAACAATAAAGCCGCCATCGCCTCTACTGCTGACAAAAAATCGGCAATCACCATTCGCCTATTACTAAAGGTTGCATTGACTTGATAGCGCTTGCTACTACCATCTTTATAGTAGCAAACGCCAATCAGTTGGTTATTTGATAGCTCAATTTCATACACGGGCGGACGCAGCATTTTTAGTAACGTGTACTGCTTGGGCGCAGCCTCTAAATGACTTTGATAAATAGATACACTCACAAAGCTTCCTTGCTTCTTTGTTAGAATAAAAATGCTTTTAACTTTATATTTGCTTAGGCTAATTTGTTATTGATAAACAATCATCATAAACGATTAAAAGATCCGCTTATCATCGACAGGCTTAGCAAATTTATCAATATTAGTCTCGATGTTTTTGGCTATATTGATATAGTAATTCGCAAACTCATCATCAGCCAATACACTTGGCTCCCCTTTATCGACTTGGGCGCGGATACCACTGGCAAGTGGTAGCTGCCCTAATAAAGGCACGTGGTAATGCTCAGCGATCATCTCGCCGCCACCTTTACCAAAAATCGCTTCGGTATGGTTGCAGTTACTACAAGTGTGCAGCGCCATGTTTTCAACAACACCAAGCACAGGAATACTGGTTTTGTTAAACATCTCAATACCTTTCTGCGCATCAAGTAGTGCAACGTGCTGCGGCGTCGTGACGATGACAGCGCCTGTCACTGGGATACGCTGTGCTAAGGTCAGCTGTATATCGCCCGTACCTGGCGGCATGTCAATCACCAAGTAATCTAGCTGTGGCCAGTTGGTTTGATTATAAAGCTGCATCAGCGCACCTGTCGCCTTTGGTCCACGCCACGCAACTGGTGTGTTCTCCCCATCGAGCAAGCTGCCGATAGAGAGCATCGCTATTCCATGCGCATCAACCGGAACGAACTGCTCGTTTTCTAATTGCGGCTTCACATCGGCAACACCTAGCATTGTCGGCATACTAGGCCCATATATATCCGCATCAAGCACGCCCACGCGATTGCCGAGCTTCTGTAGTGCTAGTGCGATATTGACCGTTGTCGTTGATTTACCAACGCCACCCTTACCTGATGCCACGACAATAATATGGCGGATACGAGGATGCGCAGCTAATGAAGCTTGCGTAGGTGCTGCTTTGGTAATTGGCGGCTCAGCGTTAGCATTATTGACATTACTCACGTTTTTATTAACGCCAGATGAAGGCTGGGACTCCATCGCATTGGTTGTCTTTGGCATCTGCTTTGGTAAGCTTGAACCTGACCCTTTTTCTGGAGCAGGCAGGCGCACATTCATATGAATCGTGGTAATGCCATGCGGATGCAGCAGCTGACCAAGCTCTTGTTGGACAGCTTCAGGGTTGCTGTCTTGTGGCAGGCGCAAGTCTAGCGTCAGCGCCTCGCCGTCACGCTCAAGTCCTGTGACCATCGTCGCAATACTGACGGTGCCTATCTCATATCCTAGTAGGACTTTGTCAACGGCGCTATCACGCTCTGCCTGCTGCTCAGGCGTTTCAGTTTTTGTGGGTTTTTTCTTCATAAAATTAAACATAGCTATTATTGTTGCCTATAAAAGTGGATGAGTTTGGTACATGGCTTAATTCATATCGTCTCCTATTGAGCAAACGATAAAACCAGTGACCATTTTAGCCAAACCTTCTATCGTGACAGTGTAGCTGAATTGGACGCATAAAAAAACCACAACGCCAGTAGGTCTGACATTGTGGTTTGTTCTATTATAATAGGCGCAATATCTGTCTATTAATTCATAAACCAGCCATGGCTGGCAACGATAGATTGTCCTGCAAACACATTACTGGGAAACGCCGCTAAGAATAGTGCCAACTGAGCAATATCCTCTACCGTCGTAAACTCTTTATCGACGGTATTCACCAGCATGATATCGTTGATGACCGACTCTTCACTGATGCCCTTTTCGGCAGCCTGCTCTGGAATTTGTTTTTCGACCAAAGGTGTTTTAACGAACCCTGGGCAAATCACATGCGAGCGTACTTTGTGCGTGGCGCCTTCTTTAGCCAATACGCGGCACAGTCCTAACAGGCCGTGCTTGGCAGTGACATAAGGGGCTTTATAAAGTGACGCTTCATGCGAGTGTACTGACCCCATGTAAATGACGGTGCCGCCTTTATCGTCTTTGTACATGTGCTGTACCGCAGCTTTAGTGGTCAAAAAAGCGCCATCTAAGTGAATAGCGAGCATTTTTTTCCAGTCATCAAACGTCATTTTATGGATAGGATCGATAATCTGGATACCAGCATTAGACACCAAAATATCAATAGCGCCAAAGGTATCAACCAATTTCTGTACACCTTCGTTTACCGCATCTTCAGAGGTCACATCCATCGCAATCGCAAGAGCACGCCCGCCACCTGCTTCAATGGCATCAACCGTTTGCTGTGCTGCTTCAAGATTGATATCGGCAATACCAACCATAGCGCCTGCTTTTGCATAAGTCTCAGCGATATCACGACCGATACCACTTGCAGAGCCAGTGATTAATGCCACTTTACCTGTCAAATCCTGCTGTAATTGGGTCGCCATATATATTCCTTATCATGGTCTAACGTATTATTTGAATACTATAAAAACAGAGCTGAATAAATACGCCACTATAATCATAGTGGCGTATTTATTCAGTAGTACAGATCATTTATTTAGTAACAGTCGCATTACTATAAAGAGCTTACCGTGCGATGCTTACTGAATGATGTTTACTGGCGTTTTTTCTTGTAATGCCTCAAAGCTAACACCATCTGCTAATTCAACCAATTTTAGGCCACTGTCAGTAACGTCTAATACGGCAAGCTCAGTGATGATACGATCAACCACGCCCTTACCCGTCAATGGTAGCTCACAGTTGGCTAAGATTTTTGGATCGCCATGCTTATTGACCTGTTCCATCAATACAATCACACGCTGTACGCCTGCGACCAAATCCATCGCACCGCCCATGCCTTTGACCATCTTTTTGGGAATCATCCAGTTAGCCAGGTCACCTTGTTCTGAGACTTCCATGGCGCCTAATATCGCCAAGTTGACATGACCACCGCGAATCATCGAAAAGGACTCTGAACTACTAAAATAACTGGCCCCTGCTTCTGCGGTCACGGTTTGCTTGCCTGCATTGATCAGATCGGCATCGACGGCATCTAATGTAGGGAACTCACCAATACCCAGCAAGCCGTTCTCTGATTGTAGCCATACGTCTACGCCTTCAGGAATATAGTTAGCGACTAGCGTTGGTAGACCAATGCCTAAGTTGACATAATAGCCGTCTTGTAGCTCTTTTGCCGCGCGCTGCGCCATTTGTTCTCTTGTCCATGCCATACTGATTTCCTTATTTTTTACGATATTCTATTGCTATTCATCTAAATCGTTAGTTATCTAGACAATTAGTTATCTAAACAATTAGCTATCTAAGTTATTATCAATCTAAAAACTGACGATAAGTCTCAATCATGATTTTATCTAAGCGCCTTCTACCGCTTTAGTCGTGGTTTTTTCGATACGTTTTTCAGGGCTAGCATTCAATACAATACGTTGCACAAAAATACCTGGTAGATGCACTTCATCTGGATCAAACGTGCCTGTCTCGACGATTTCTTCGACTTCGACGATGGTGATTTTTCCCGCCATTGCGCAGTCTGGGTTGAAGTTGCGAGCGGTCTTATTAAATATCAAGTTACCGGCTTTATCGGCCTTCTGTGCTTTGATGAGTGCCACATCCGCACGTAATGAATGCTCTAACACATAAGTACGACCATCAAAATCACGCGTTTCTTTACCTTCGGCAACTAATGTGCCCACACCAGTCGCTGTATAGAATGCAGGAATACCCGCACCACCTGAGCGTAGCTTTTCAGCCAATGTACCTTGCGGGGTTAGCTCAACTTCTAACTCCCCTGCCAAATACTGGCGCTCGAACTCTTTGTTTTCGCCCACGTATGATGAAATCATTTTCTTGATTTGGCGGGTCTGTAGTAGCAGACCAAGTCCAAAATCATCGACGCCAGCGTTGTTACTGATACAGGTCAACTCTTTAACGCCACTATCACGTAGTGCTTCGATCAATGCTTCTGGAATGCCGCATAGACCAAAACCACCGATAGCGAGTGTTTGCCCATCTTTAACAATACCGCTTAGTGCGTCTTCGGCGCTGTTGTATACTTTTGAGCGACTCATACTTATCTCCTTGCAAGTCTGTTTTTGTTATTAACGTCCATTATCTATCATGATTTATTTATTGTGCCAATCAATAGCGCATTGACTGTTTAAATTTAAATCAATACATTTTATATCGATATATCATATATCAAATACTTATGCTAACTTAACATATAATTCTCGCAGCGAGAAGACAATAACACTAAGAACGAATGAGACAATACAGTAGCGAGGTATGAGGCAAGTCAATATCATATTATTCCAAGATTAATATTTGATAAGAAATCAAAAATTACATATTTTGATTAATTTTATTGACCTACATCGATAAGCGCGACATACACGCTGTCTTAATTTTGCCAAGGAGGGCTATCATGTTTAGTACATTTGCGATTGTCATCACCCTATTATTACTCATGTTTTTTGCTTATCGCGGTTATTCTGTGCTGATCTTAGCACCGATTATGGCGACGCTAGCAGTCTTACTATCAGGTGATTTTTTAAACACCATCCCCGCTTATACCGATGTCTTTATGGGCGCGTTAAGTGGGTTCTTACTCAAATTCTTCCCTATATTCTTGCTAGGGGCATTGTTTGGGCGTTTGATGGCCGACTCTGGTGCGGCAACCGCGATTGCCAATACCGTCGTCGAAAAGCTCGGTGCCAGCAAGGCCATTCTTGCGGTGATTTTGGTCTGTGCTATTTTGACCTATGGCGGGGTATCACTGTTTGTGGTGGCTTTTGCTATTTATCCAATCGCCAAGGACTTGTTCAGAGCAGCCGATATTCCAAAACGTTTGATTCCAGCAGCGATTTCCCTAGGGTCATTTACCTTTACAATGACTGCACTGCCAGGCACGCCAGCCATCCAAAACGCTATTCCAATTCCTTACTACAACACCAACGTATTTGCCGCGCCTATTTTGGGTATCATTGGCGGTACGATCATGTTTATTGGTGGTTGGTTGTGGCTTCAGTCACGTGCCAACAAAGCAAATGCAGCGGGGGAAGGTTATGGTCAGCATGATGAAGAGGATGTAGGCGGCGTTGGAGCGGCTGCAAAAAAAGCTGATATATTAAACACTCATCACACTTCATTCACCGTTGCCATGATTCCGCTGATATTGGTCATTGGCTTGAACGCTATATTGACCTATGTGGTTTTCCCATCGATAGATTTCAGTAGCCTAAAAACTCAGTTTCCCGATTTAAATATAGATGGATCGCTCGGGTTATGGTCAATTATTATCTCGTTGGTCGTCGCTTGTGTGGTGTTAATTCTGCTCCGCATCGGACATTGGAATAACCTACAAAAAACCATCAACCGTGGTACTTATGACTCGATGCTGCCGATTTTTAATACTGCATCAGAAGTGGGTTATGGCGCAGTTATCGCATCATTAGCAGGCTTCCTTATCATTCGTGATAGCATTTTAAACCTTACCCCTGACAACCCTCTGATCTCAGAAGCCGTCGCGATGACCACGCTTGCTGGTATCACAGGCTCATCGTCTGGTGGTTTGAGTATTGCGCTGTCGACCTTGGGTGAAGACTATCTAAGAATGGCCGTCAATGCGGGTATCGACCCTGAGTTAATGCACCGCGTAGCCGTTATGGCGGCAGGTGGTCTTGATACGCTTCCACACAGTGGCGCTGTCATTACCTTGCTAGCGATTTGTGGTTTGACCCATAAACAGTCTTATTTGAACTTGGCGATGGTGACGATGGTCATTCCATTGGTCGCTGTGGTTGCTGTGATTATCTTAGGGACGATGTTTGGTTCATTCTAAGCTAGCTTAGTCATTTAATCATTTAGTCACTTAGCCATTTATTATTGACTACTGGTATCTAAGTGAATAATGGATAAATAAAAAACCCACTTAGCACACTGCTTGGTGGGTTTTTTATGGCTGGTTTATGACCATCAACATGCGGTGTGAACCTATCGTTCATGGCTAATAAATGCTTGCCAAATGAGAAGTAATTACCAAGGAATATCACAAAATTATCTGAATTACGGTATCATAGGCACACTTTTTGATTTTTTATTATTTTTAGAAGTTTTTAGCATTAACGATGTCGCATCGATGAGCGATGAGCCGCTTAAGATGTTCGATAACTAACCCATTTATACAAAAATATAGGTGATAAAAGTGCGTGAGATTTTAGTAACCAGTGCGCTGCCCTACGCCAATGGCGACATCCATTTGGGGCATCTTGTAGAATATATTCAGACAGACATCTGGGTACGTGCGATGAAGGCGCAAGGCCATCAGGTCACTTATGTCTGTGCCGATGACGCGCACGGTACAGCCATCATGCTCAAAGCAGAAGCCAATGGCGTCACGCCAGAGGAGCAAATTGCCTCAGTCAAAGCCTCACACGAAGCAGATTTTTCAAAGTTCCTGATCAATTTTGATAACTACCACAGCACTCATTCAGAAGAAAACAAACAGTTCTCTGAGCTGATTTATCGTCGTCTCAATGAGGCTGGTCATATCAGCACAAAAGATGTCGAGCAGCTATTTGATCCTGAAAAGCAATTGTTTTTAGCCGATCGTTTTGTCAAAGGCACTTGCCCTGAGTGCGATTCACCAGATCAATATGGTGATAACTGCGAAGTATGCGGCACCACTTATGATGCCACTGAGCTGAAAAACCCGCGCTCAACGTTATCGGATGCCACGCCTGTGCTTAAAACTTCTAAGCATTATTTCTTTGACTTGCCAGAGTTTGAGCAGTTCTTACAGGACTGGACGCGCAGTGACAATCGCTTGCAAACCTCAGTGGCTAATAAATTGCAAGAATGGTTTGAGGCAGGACTTACTAGCTGGGATATCTCGCGCGATGCGCCCTACTTCGGTTTTCAAATTCCAGACACCCCAAGCGATGAGCCAGACAAATATTTTTATGTCTGGCTTGATGCGCCAGTTGGCTACATGGCAAGCTTTAAAAACCTATGTGATAAGCGTGCGGGAACAGAGCAAGCGCTTGATTTTGACCGCTACTGGGCACAAGAAAACGAGCACAAAACCGAAGTTTATCACTTCATCGGTAAAGACATCGTGTATTTCCATGCACTGTTTTGGCCAGCCATGCTAGCCGGTAGCGAATTGCGCACGCCAACGGGCGTCTTTGCCCATGGCTTCTTGATGGTCAATGGCGAAAAAATGAGTAAGTCACGCGGCACTTTCATCAAGGCCGAGACGTATGCTGAGCATTTACACCCTGAATACTTACGTTATTACTTCGCCAGCAAACTGTCTGACAAAGTCGAAGATATCAACCTTGATTTAGAAGACTTTATGCAAAAGGTCAACTCTGACTTGGTGGGTAAAGTGGTCAATATCGCTAGTCGTAGTGCAGGATTCTTGGTTAAAAAGTACGACGGTATACTGTCTGAGACTTGCGCTGAACCGCGCCTATTAGAAGACATTACCAAAACGGGCGATGAGATTGCTGCTGCTTACGAGAATCGTGAATTCTCACGTGCTATGCGCCTCATCATGCAGTGTGCGGATAAAGCCAACGAATATATCGATGCCAAAAAACCATGGTCGCTCGCGAAATTGGAAGGCACTGAGCAAGAAGTTCAAGACGTCTGCTCGGTCGCTATCAACATTTTCCGTCAGTTGATGGTCTATCTGGCACCAGTATTGCCTGAGCTGACAGCAAATGCGAAAGAGTTTTTGAATATTGACGATTTAAGCTTTGCCAGTCGTAATGAGTGGTTATTAGGCCATAAAATCAATAAATTCAAGCCACTGATGCAACGTATCGAAGAAAAAGATATTGAAGCCATGGTAGAAGATTCTAAAGCATCATTAGCTCAAGCTGATGCGCCTGCTGTGACCGAAAATAACAAGCCTGCCGCAAAAGACAAATCACCTGCAATAGACGCTAATACTGTTGCCGAGCAAACGGATTATATTGGTATTGAAGACTTTGCTAAGGTTGAGATGAAAGTCGCTAAAGTGCTTGAGTGCAATCACGTAGAAGGCGCGGACAAGCTGCTACAGTTCACACTAGATGTTGGTGAAGAAAAGCCACGTAACGTGTTTAGCGGCATTCGTAAGTTCTATGAGCCTGAGCAACTGACGGGTAAGAAAGTCATTTGCGTGACCAACCTTGCCCCGCGAAAGATGAAATTTGGTATCTCTGAGGGCATGATTTTGTCATCAGGCGATCCAAAAACTCAGCTAACGGTCGTTACGCTACCTGATAACTGTGTCATTGGTGATGTACTCGCATAAAAATATTAACTTAAGTAGTGGTGTAAGTGATAATTAAAGAAAGAACGAAAAAAACGGTCTAAATAGACCGTTTTTTTATGGCTGACTTAAAAGATTAAAGTGCGCTGTTATCTACTCAAAACATCAATAATTTCCAACGTGTTATTAATTACTGTCACAATCTTATTGTCTGGCGTACGGATACGTACGTAACGGTCATCATAACGATCTAAAATAACAGAACGATCATAATCCCTTCTATCAATCTTGCCGACTACTCTATAACCGTATTTATCAAGGTCACGCTTGAATGACGCGTTAGGGCTAGCATTGCGATACGCATTAATATTAGGGTGGGCATTGCCATTATTTTGATAATTGTTATGGTTGTAATCTTTACTAATGTGAGCAGAGTTACCCTTGCCATTTCCATGACCGTGCCCATTACCATGATTGTCTTTTGCCATAGCAGGCAGGCAAATCAATGAGCTTGCCGTAATGCCAGCGATGGTCAATAACTTTAAATTAGCTGTATTCATAATGTTATCCTTAAAATATGCGTTTGAATAATAGTAATGAGATATTTGAATGCGTTGTATAGTCAAGTCAATTTAAAAATGACACAACGAGATTAAAGGCTATTTTTCGCAGCCTCTGGAGACGAAGTCACAGCAAGCAAGGAAAATAGTATTTAATCGAGTGTGTTTATGATGATATATCAGTTTTATTTGGGCTTTACTATATATTCAACACGTCAACATAATAATGATATGGATTTTGGACGCACCCTACTTCTCATATAAAAAATTTTTATATAAACATTAGCTTACGTTAATTATGAAGTGGATTGGTAATAGATGCGTTGCTAGCTTGTATGCTTTTTGACTATCAGTTTATTGGATAAGACAATGCCTTAAGAGGCTAATTCTTATGGTTAAATACTCAAAACCACACTTATGACAGTGGTTACGACAATGCCTAATAGTCTTACTAAGTACGCCTATGACGAATGCGCTTTAATTTTTTATTGCGATAACTTACATTGCTGTCATAATATGAACATAATAATCGACGGAACGATTACTTTAATTAATGGTTAGCCTGCTATGTTGACGTAGACGTAGTATTGACTCGGCTAATCTGCATTCTCCAATATCTTTTTTAGAACCAAAGAGAACCAAACAGATTCTTTGAGCATTGCTATTAGTAGGCTTGATCAATCTGACAGTCCTCGCTTGGTTTTTATGATTGATATAACCTATGAGTTATCCTAATAATGACTATTGCTTCTACTCTACGCTTAAGCCTATATGGCGTTGCTCTTAGTGCCATTAGCACACTTGGCCTGATAGGCTGCTCGAACTCCTCTACTGACACAGCCGCCACTACTGAAAATAGCTCTGCTGCAGATGCAGAAAAACCTGCCAAATCTATTGCGATTACCCAAATCGTTGAGCATCCATCATTGGATGACATGCGCCGCGGTATTATTGATGAGCTGGCAGACAATGGTTATGTCGAAGGCCAAAACCTAACGGTCAACTTCCAAAGTGCACAGGGCAATACAGCGACAGCAGGACAGATTGCTAAGCAGTTTGCAGGAGACAATCCGGACGCCATCGTCGCTATCTCGACGCCATCGGCCCAGTCGATTGTCGCGGCTACCACTACTATTCCTATCATTTATACGGCCGTATCAGACCCACTAGGCGCTAAGCTTATCAATGAAGATGGCAAGCCTTTTCAAAGCAATTTGACAGGATTATCGAGTCAGCTACCTCTAGAGCCGCAGTTAGATTTACTACAACAAATAAAGCCTGAGATGAAAACGATCGGCTACGTTTACAGCCCAGGCGAAGCAAACTCAGTGTCATTGCGTGATAGCCTAAAACAAGCGCTACCAGCACGAGGTCTGACATTGTTAGACATCCCTGCCAATCGTCCAACCGATATCGGCATGGCAACGCGTAGCTTGCAAGGACGCGCAGATATCATTTATACCTCATTTGACAATAATGTTGCTTCTGCTTTTGAGGCCATGACTCAAGCAGCAAACGAGTTGAAACTCCCTATTGTCGCGTCTGATGAGTTTAGTGTGAAGCGCGGCGCGGCAGCTGCTCTTGGCGTTAATGATTATGACTTTGGTCGTACCACTGGCAAAATGGTATATCGCGTATTAAATGGCGAGGCGATCAATACCATTGAACCTGCCGTCATGAACGATCTAACCTTATATATCAGCCCTAAGCATGCCAAAACGCAAGGTGTTAGTTTGCCAGCAGAGTTGCTAAAAAATGGCATCAATGTTGATGAACAAGCGCAAAGCACTGATAACAAATAGCACGAATAAAATAAATAGTGCTGAATAGTAATACTGAAAAATACCCTGTAGCCATCATAAGTGGCTCGTTTTACCCTTTTACCCATCTATTAAATAATGTACGGACACATTATTACTTTTAGGAGTCAGAACCATGTTGTATCAAAATCGTTTTAATTTTGGCAAAGCGTTACTACTAGGCGGTGTATGCACTGCTATCTTAACGGGTTGTAATCAATCAGCCCAAGATACTAGCACGACTGATACTACGGCTACTGGCGATACTGCCACCGAAATGAAAACTGTTGCTATCACTGCTATCGTTGAGCATCCAGCACTTGATGATGTACGCAAAGGCGTGATCGATGAGTTAAACGAAGCAGGATTCAAAGACGGTGAAAACCTAACCGTCAACTTCCAAAGCGCACAAGGTAACACTGCGACAGCCGGACAGATTGCCAAACAGTTCGTCGCTGATGATCCAGATGTGATCGTAGCGATTGCTACCCCATCTGCACAGTCTGTGGCCGCCTCAACGAGTAGCATTCCACTGGTATTCTCTGCGGTTACCGATCCAGTAGCAGCCAAACTGGTACCTAAGCTAGATGGTTCTGGCACCAACGTGACAGGCGCATCAGATGCCCTACCATATGAGCCGCAAATTGAATTGATGCGCCAAGTCATTCCTGAACTAAAAAATGTCGGTTATGTCTATAGTCCAGGTGAAGTCAACTCAACGATTATCTTACAAAACCTCAAAGAAAAACTGACCCCTCAAGGCATTAACGTGCTTGAAGCACCAGCACAGCGCAGTAATGACATCGCAATGGCAGCACGCAGCCTAGAAGGTAAGGTCGATATGATCTACACCTCAACAGACAATAACGTGGTATCCGCTTACGAGTCACTCTATCAAATCGCCAAAGAAAGCAAGATTCCACTGATCGCCTCAGATACCAGCTCAGTTGAGCGCGGTGCGGTTGCAGCATTAGGCGTAGATTATTATGAGCTTGGCCGTGAAACGGGTAAGATCGTTGTTCGTATCTTGAACGGTGAAAAAGCAGGCGCTATTCCTGTTTATACCCCACAAGCGCTTAACCTGTATGTCAGCCCAAAACATGCTGAAGAAGAAGGTATTACTTTGTCACAAGCAGTTATCGATAAAGCAAAAGAAGTGGTAGAATAACGCACCTTTGTATTTGGCTTACCATAGCAGCCATGAGCAAAATCATAATATGAATCAGTGATTGCGCTTTTGTGCTGTCATGCTAAATGTTTGACAAGAAACCCAGCTATGAGTCAGTAGGCTGGGCTTCTTGTTTCAGCAGAACCTGTTTAAATAGCTTGTTTCATATATTGCTGTAGTTAGCTTATGGCTTATCTGATACTTGTTAAGTAAAATACATTTTTGCTGTATTGGATATTGCCGTTGCTTGAATCAGCGCTTTAAACCAAGGTAACTTATGAACGTTGTTAATCGTGACCTGTTTTGGTTTACCCTAACCGCAGATTGCTTAATCTGTTAAATTCACCGCTTAGCTGTTTAGCATTTAGAGGGTTTTGGCGCTTGCCACTCACTTATCTTGGTTCCATACGCTAGACACTGAGTTATGACTTACTGATCTCTTATGTCTTTAATTGCTTTTTTTGGTGCGCTTGAAAGTGGTCTGATCTATGGCCTCGTCGCACTTGGTGTGCTGATCTCATTTCGTACGCTTGACTTTCCTGACTTGACGGCTGACGGTAGCTTTCCGCTGGGCGGCGCGGTCGCTGGCATCTCTATCGTTGCGGGTGTCAATCCGTGGCTCGCCTGTGCTTTTGGTATGCTAGCAGGCTCAATCGCTGGTATCGTTACTGCATGGCTGCATGTCAAACTTGGCATCCTACAATTGCTTGCCAGTATCTTAGTGATGGTTGCCCTATATTCTGTCAACCTACGCATCATGGGCGCCCCAAACCTACCGCTACTTGGTGAAACGACGGTATTTAGTACCTTAGTGACTAATGGCAATGGTTATTGGATGCGCTGTCTGATTATCGGTGTGGTCGTGGCGATTGCCATGTTATTTTTAAACTGGTTTTATAGTACCGAAACTGGTTTATCAATGCGTGCTACTGGCTCAAACTTGAGAATGGCACAAGCGCAAGGTATTAATACCTCATGGATGACCATCATCGGTATGGCGATCTCTAACGGCTTGATTGCCTTGGCAGGTGCGCTATTTGTCCAGACCCAAGGCGGCGCTGATATTTCTATTGGTATCGGCACCATCGTCATCGGTCTAGCAGCAGTCATCATTGGTGAGACCATCATTCCTGCCAAGCGTATTTGGTTAATTACCTTTGCGGTTGTGGTCGGTGCAGTATTGTACAAGCTGTTTATTCAGGTCGCACTATCGAGCGATACGCTGCGTAGTATCGGCTTTGGCCCGCAAGATTTGAACTTAATCACAGCATTACTCGTGGTATTGGCGTTGGTCTTACCAAAAGCGAAAACGAAGTTTTTATCACGCAAAGTTCGCGCCTAATGACAGTTTAAGCAAGTACCAACAGCACTTGCTTTGCCCGAAGAGATAATAAGGAATAACGATTATGATGCAAGCCACCGATTTACAGTTGACCTTTAATCCAGGCACACCTATCGAAAACCCTGCCCTACGTGGTATTAGTTTGAATATCGCTGATGGTGAGTTCGTCACTGTTATTGGTACCAATGGTGCAGGTAAATCGACTTTTTTGAACGCAGTAAGCGGTACCACGCGCGTCGATAGTGGTTCAATCCTGCTAAATGGCATTGATGTCACCAAAAAATCCGCCCATCAACGTGCACACTGGGTCGCGCGTGTTTTTCAGGATCCGATGGCAGGTACTTGTGAAGCGCTGACCATTGAAGAAAACATGGCCTTGGCCTATAAACGTGGCGGCAAGCGCGGTTTGAAGTTTGCACTAAATCAAAACAACCGTGACTTGTTCCGTGAAAAACTGTCTGTGTTAAAACTGGGACTAGAAAATCGCCTGACAGACCGTATGGGTCTACTCTCTGGTGGTCAACGTCAAGCGGTGAGCCTGCTGATGGCATCGCTACAGCCCTCTAAGATTTTATTGCTCGATGAGCATACTGCTGCCCTTGATCCAAAAACTGCCGCCTTTGTTTTAGAATTGACAGATAAAATTGTCACAGACAATAAGCTCACCACCATGATGGTGACCCACTCTATGCAACAAGCATTGGCACATGGTACGCGCACCGTGATGCTACACCAAGGGCAAGTGGTCTTGGACGTGTCTGGAGACATTCGTCGCGGCATGACCGTACACGATTTGTTAGATATGTTCGAGCAAACACGCGGCGAAAAGGTTGAAGACGATAGCTTAATTTTGAGCTAGACTGTCTCAACTTATTGACTCTCAAAAAGCAGACATTACTGTTTCTAATTGCTTCTAAAACCTTCAAGAAAATTGATGTTTCTTGAAGGTTTTTTGTTATCTATGGTTACTACTGCTACACACGGTACAGCGGGCATTATATAGTGATGAGATACCACCATTATGCCGCCATTTATCGATGAGGTCTGTCATGCGCAAAATTCCTGTTTACTCCCACCCTGCTGCAGGTTGGCCTGCGCTGATCTCCTCGACACGCAAACTGATGGATTATCAAACCTTTTTACGCGGTAGTGTCAGCGTCCTAAAAAGCAATCAACCTCAAGGCGGATTTGACTGCCCAGGCTGCGCGTGGCCAGACCATAAGTCACATAAGCGCATCGACGTCTGCGAAAACGGCATCAAAGTCATCGCCAGCGAAACCATGACGAAAAAGGCAGATGCACAATTTTTTGCAAGGCATACCGTGACCGAGTTACAAAGATGGTCTGGCTACGAACTTGAGCATAGCGGGCGTTTGTCAGAACCGATGTACTATGATGCCGCGCAAGATCGCTACGTCCCTATTCCTTGGGAAGCGGCTTATGGCTTAATCACTGAGCAGCTTGGAAAGCTTGATTCACCCAATGAAGCACTATTTTATACTTCAGGGCGCGTGACCAACGAGCCGGCCTTTATGTATCAGCTGTTTGTTCGCAGCTTTGGCACCAACAACCTGCCTGACTGCTCGAACATGTGCCATGAGCCGACCTCAGTGATGCTCGGTAAACAGCTAGGCGTCGGCAAAGCGACAGTCATGCTAGAGGATTTTGAGCAAGCCAAACTGATATTGATGTTTGGGCAAAACCCAGCGACTAACCATCCACGAATGCTGGAGATGCTTGCCCATGCACATGAGCAAGGATGCCGAATCATCTCGATTAATCCGATGCGCGAGCAAGGCTTGAGTAGATTTAGAAATCCGCAAAAACCAATGCATATGGCCGCAGGTCAAAGTGATGATATGGTCGATGATGTCATTCAAATTCAAATCGGCGGTGATACCGCGCTATTGACGGGCATTGCTAAATGGCTGATTGAAAATGATAGAATCAACCATGACTTTATCACTACTCATACCGCAGGTTTTGAACCGCTAAAACAATGGCTAACAGCGCAAACTTGGGAAGACATCACGCTTGGCTGCGGTATTCCTCAAATAGATATTGTCAATCTCGCTAAGCTAGTTGCTGATAGTTCAGCGACCATTTGTACTTGGGGCATGGGTATCACCCAGCATGTGCAAGGCGATGACAATGTTGCGATGATTACCAATCTATTATTATTGATGGGTATGATTGGTATTGATGGTGCGGGCGCCTCCCCTGTTCGTGGTCACTCCAATGTTCAGGGCGATCGTACCATGGGTATCCATGAACGCCCGAGTAAAACCTTACTGGACAGTCTAGAGCGCGTCTTTGAGCGTCCTATGCCAAAAGAGCATGGCTATGATGTCGTCACAGGCGCCAAAGCGCTTATCGAAGGTGACTTAAAAGTGTTTATGGGTATGGGCGGTAATTATGCTGTGGCAGCCCCTGATACGAGCGCTATTCAACAAGCATTAACCACCACTCAGCTCAATGTATTTGTCGGTACCAAGCTCAATGAAACCATGCTATACCCAGGAGCAAACAACGTCATTCTGCCTTGTCTGGGTCGTACTGAGCGTATCCTGACAACAAAAGGTGAGCAGTTTGCAACGATTGAAGATTCAATGTGTCAGATAGTTCCAACCCAAGGTAAGCTTAAACCTGTGAGTGATAACTTAAAGTCTGAGGCAAAGATTATAGCGGAGCTTGCGACACATGTACTTGGTGCTGACTCCTCTATTCCTTGGCTTGCAATGAGCGAAGATTTTGATCTCATTCGAGACTATATCGCCCAAGCTATTAACGGTTTTGAAAACTTCAATCAGCGCATTCGTACCAATGAGCGCGGGTTTCATTTGTATCATGCAGCGCGCCATCGTGTATGGAATACCGAGAGTGGCAAAGCTCAGTTTGAAGTACCGCATTACCCCATTACGTACGTTGCAGCCCAAATGGCGGACACACATGACATTGATCATGAGGACACAACGCAAAAGGTTTGGCAACTGACCAGCGTTCGTAGTCATGACCAGTTCAATACGATGATATTTGGATTCAAAGACCGCTATCGCCAGACCAACCGCCGAGATGTGCTATTCATGCATCCAGATGAAATCAGCCGCCTAGGCTGGCAAAAAGGAGATCAGGTGATGGTATCGCGGCACGCCAGCAGCTCAAGCCACACAGCGCATAAAAACAAGCCGCGCGTACTAGGGCCTCTCATATTGACTGAGATGGATATCGCCGCCAATGCCGTCGCCGCCTATTATCCTGAATGTAACGACCTGTTTGATTTGGATACCCATGCGCCAGACTCTCATATCCCAGCATACAAATCGACGACCGTGATCTTAGAGCGTGTGAATACAAGTGTTCAGACAGCCGAACCTGTATAAGTGGTAATGATCACTGAAAGTAATTTTGAGCAAAGTGAGTCCTCTAGCAAAATGGCTATGATGGCAGAGACAACTGAAACTAGAGTGATTATGACTGAGATATCTGAGGATAATGATAATAGCGCAGCCGAGACAATGCTCGCTCGCAAACATTTAGCGCAGAAGCATCATTATCCATCGGACAAGGCTCATGGAGCCGATATACCTCAAAGCTGTATTGAGTCTCAAACCACCAGTTTGGCAGTAGAGGCAGCGGTATCAATCGTTATTAATGGGATTCATTATGCGGTACTGATGGCCAGCCCTTACCAACTAGAGTATTTGGCTGTTGGGTTCTTATTTAGCGAGGGCTTGATTCAGCACAGTCATGAGTTACTTGATTGGGAAGTGACACATCTTACAGATATTGCCAGCTACCAAAAGTTTGCTCAATCCTTAAACGATGGGGATCTTGAATTCGCCTCCATTGAGCAACGCTTAGAGCAATTTCAAGATTATGATATCTATATCGTAGAGCTGGTGCTAAACCAACGCTGCCATCAGCGCATCCAAGCCCAAAAGCGCCAACTGGCAGGGCGTACAGGCTGCGGTATGTGCGGCATCACGGGGCTGACACAGGCATTGCCCGACTTGAGCCACTACTCACAAGCAAACATACATGGTTCTAAGGCAACCGTGCCAAGCCTTGAGTATCTATTAGTACTACGTCAGCAAGTAGATGCCACACAGCATACACACCAACTGACAGGAGCTGTGCATGCAGCAGCGACGATATACAATCAGCAGTTGTACTTGTTTGAGGACGTAGGCCGTCACAATGCACTCGACAAATTAATCGGTTGGCAACTGCGACAAAAAGTAGAGGTTGATTGCGTACTCATGACCTCACGATTATCGATTGAGTTGGTACAAAAATCGATTCGGGGGCGTATCCCTTGGCTCGTTGGCATGTCTGCGCCCACCAGTACGGCCGTACGGGTCGCCCAGCGCTATGGTTTGGGACTGGCTGGGTTTTTGCGTGACAATAGAGTCACCTACTACACTGGTATTTGATGAGTATTGCCTAACCACATTTTCTAAATCCTGTCGTTATCACTGATTCGTTTACTTTGATACCCTCACATTGATCATTCAATACTGCCACCATTCAATATGTTAGCCTTATTGATACCCTCACAAACACCTTTTCATAAACCCCATTTTTCAATGCCATTTTTCTTAAATGCCATTTTTCTTAAAGTCTGCCTCTGCCTTTTGGTCATTTATGACAGATAACTGACCGATAGATTTGTGCTTCACGGCAGAATAGGGTACCCTTAGCGCACGAGTATGTTACACATAGTTAACATAGCTGTAGTTTTATTTATAAATACCGAGCCTATGGTGCGACGCATCAGGGCTGTAGCGTGTTTGAGACTTAACTACAGGTAATGCGTCAATTACCTAATCATGGGCAAAAATTCGCTCATGCTTGGGTGTATTTCAGCCGGCTATACATATTAGCCGATAAAGCTGTCTACACTTAGCACCGTCATCAGCAGATGGCTGAGTGCTTATCCATAATTTTGCTGTAGATACCTGCCTTGTCAGCGCTCTATAGCAGCCAGCTACTATCAAGTATGACCACTTGACCGCGTGATGGACTATCCATCAACAGACGCATGCTGAGGACTGCCCTGCGATTTTTGTGAAACGTGACTCCCTGTTGCATGTGATTTTTTCACATGACGTACAACAGTGAGTAACCGGCATGATGTCAATGGGCAGTTGTAATTTACAGGTTGCAGGATCTACTCTTAAAACACCAAGTGCGCCAGCGCGCGGCATTTGGGTCGGCGCTGACTGCTTTTTATGACGGCTAACTGTTAGCACTGTGTGATGCCTCTACATAAAACTTTTATGGGCTTTATTGTATTCTTAACAGTTTTGGATAAAGTTATACTATTAAACTTTTATTTATGTAAAATAATCGCGAGGTATGAATTTGAAAACTGAGTCACTGTTCCAATTTTCATCGTTAACCATTATTTTATTGTTGTTAGCGTTTTATGGCGGCACGTATTTGTTGTCATTGCTGATCAAAAAAGACAAAGAAACCACTTCAGGATTTATGGTGGCAGGCCATGGCGTCGGCTTTGGCATGGGTGCTGCTAGTATGACCGCTACTTGGATTTGGGCGGCATCGTTTTATGCGGCGGCGACCTCTGGCTACAAGTATGGCGTATCAGGACCGATACATTACGGCTTTTGGGGCGCGCTGATGATCTTATTCATTTATCCTTTTGGTATGCGCTTTCGTGAGCTTGCACCCGATGGTCATACCTTAGGTGAGCTTATCCACGCCCGCCATGGCTCATCAAGCCAATTAATTTTAGCCATATCCAACCTTATGGGCAGCTTAATTAGCTTGATGGTCAACTTTACTGCAGCTGGGGCGTTGGTATCGGTATTATCGCCATTATCGTTTCAGACGGGGGTCATGATTGCAGGTATCGGGGTGCTAAGCTACACCCTAACCTCAGGGTTTCGTGCTTCCGTCTTTACAGACTTTGCGCAATTGGTCGCTTTGATGGCCATCGGTATTGTCATTATTCCAGCGGTACTGTTTGCGATGGGTGGGCCACAAGTCATGGTCGATGGCCTCGCTAACCTCACGCTTGAACAGCAGGATTTCTTTTCATCCGAAGCGTTTTTTCAGCAAGGAGCGCCCTATTTTGTCGCTGTACTTGCTTATGCGATTGGTAACCAAACCATCACGCAGCGCTTGTTTGCGATCGATAAGACTAAGATTAAACAGACCTTTATTACCGCCACGGTCGGCTATGCTGGTATCGTCATCGGTCTTGGTATGATCGGATTGATGGCTTTGACCATCGGTATCGAGCCACTAGATGGCAATATGAACAACCTCATCCCGCAGATGGTCAGCACTTACTTGCACCCTGTATTTATCGCCTTGTTCTTTATCTTGGTCATTGGCTCATTGTCATCGACAGCCGACTCAGATTTGTCGGCATTATCGACCATTATGATGGCGGATGTGTATGGCAAAAACATTGCCAAAGGCCGCGTCAAACCTAAAACCATGATGCTCGTTGGTCGTAGCACGATGATTATCGCCACCGCTGCCGGACTGATCTTTGCCAGCTTTAAGCTAGATATCTTGGTGATGCTCGTATTCGTCGGTGCATTATGGGGCGCGATTGTTTTTCCGGTCATCGCCAGTGTGTTTTGGAACCGCGTGACCAATGCCGCCTTTACCTCGGCAGTCATCATCGGCCTACTGCTATTCTGTGTGGTACGCTTTGAGCTGCTACCGATGACAGGCTTTACTGCCCTTTTCTTTGAAATACTGGCCAGTGTGGGCGCCGCAGTCGTGATTGGACTAATGGTCTTTGGCTTTTTGGGTCGTAAAATCGGCATGATGGCGGCAGCGATCACGCTGGTACTGATGCTCATTTTTGCCACAGGCTTCTTACGTCAGTACATGGTACTACTGGCCTCACTAACGGCCTATGGTGCTAGCACCATCGCTTGTATCATCGTTAGCCTCATGGGTGATGAACACTTTGATTTTGCTTTAATCAATCAACGTGTCGGCGATTATGATAAAAAAGCCAAGGCATCGACCTCTGAGCTTTCATAAACACAGGTAGCGAGCACCGCTTGCGGGTTTAGCAGTTGGTCAATATGTGACCCGCTGCACAGGCAACCCTTCATAAATACTATAAGGAGATATCATGGACAACGTCTTTATCTACGGCTTATATATTTTAATTTGGCCAGCCATTACACTCGGCGTGCTGGTATTGATTTGTACCGCGACTTATCGCGATATCAAACGAGCCAAACGTAATAACGAAGAGATATTATAAAAGTACACTCTCAATGATCAGTACTCTCATCAGTGAGTCCGGCTCGCTGATGAGCCTGAATACGCAAAAAACTAATAAAAAAGCACTAAAATCAGCACAAGTGAGCAAATAAGCTATTTTTAGCCAAAAAATGACTTGTAATTTAAATTATTTTTGCTAATATAGTCCACCTTGATTGGCTGGATGGCAGAGTGGTCATGCAGCGGACTGCAACTCCGTTAACGCCGGTTCGATTCCGACTCCAGCCTCCAATTATTTATTAACTTTACGTTAATTTTGGCTTGCATTATTATCCCAACCGATTATAATAGCGACCACTTATCTAGTAACTAGACAGTCTATCAGCTAGTTTACATGTTAGATAACACAAGTTTTGCCCGGGTGGTGAAATTGGTAGACACAAGGGATTTAAAATCCCTCGCTAGCAATAGCGTGCCGGTTCAAGTCCGGCTCCGGGTACCATTACATAGTCCTATACTATCTTATAGAACAGCTAAAGCCCCTGATATCAGGGGCTTTGTTGTATCTGACGTCCCATACTGTCTTATGAATCTTTCCTAATCCATGCACTTTGAGTATACTGTCAAGTATACTGAGTTTTCAGTGTACTTATGGAGGATTAGGTTATGGAAAGAAAAGCGATCAGTTCAGACCGAAGTATCAGCAGCCATAAGCCTGAAGATAAGAAGTACTTCGTTCCTGTCAAAAACCACCCTAAACTATTCTTAATGGTACGTCCTACTGAGACTAAGTCATGGATGTATCGCTACTACCCGCCTTCAAATCCTAAGCAAAGTATTATTTCCATCGGTATATATCCAAGTATCTCGTATGCTCGTGCCTGTGAAGTTTGGCGTGAATATGAAGACCTACTAAGCAAAGGTATTGACCCTAAAGTTCATCGTGAAGAAATAAAGAAAAGTATTATTAGTAAAACTAAAAACTCTTTTAATCATTTTGCTTGGGAGTACTTTGACAGTCTAGATAAGACTCAGAAGAATAATACCCTTGTTCGTAAGAAAGGTCGGTTGGAGCTGATTTGCTCCTACATAGGTGATGAGCCGATTGGTGAGATCAGCTCTCCTAGAATGCTTGAGGTACTGTTAGACATTGAAGCTAACTCATTAAACAAAGCTGGCAAGCCCACAGACAAGGCTGAGCGCTGCGCAGGTATCGCAAGTGACGTATTTGTCTATGCTGGCGCTCGCGGCTTCTGTACGAGCAATCCTGCGGCTCTTATTAAAAGTCAACTTGCTAAGTCAAACTACGGTCATCGTCCTGCGATCACTAAGCCTAAACAGCTTGCTAAGCTAATGCGTGACATAGAGACTATAGAAGGTGATCCAAACACCATAAATTCCCTTAGGCTATTAGCATTACTGTTCGTACGTAATGGGGATCTCAGGCGTATGCGTTGGGCTGATTTGGATTTGGATGTTGGCAGGTGGACATTAAAGCCCTTGAAAGGCCAAGGTAAGGTAAATATGGTCAAAGACATGGTGGTTCCCCTACCTCGTCAGGCAGTAGCAATCTTGCGTGAACAGCAAAAGATCAATGGTCATACTCCATATGTGTTTTTTAGCCAGACGGCAAAAAAGCATCAGATTATTTCTGATGCGACGGCTAATAAGCGACTAAAAGATTTGGGCTATCAAGACATACACTGTGCTCATGGCTTTAGAGCGACAGCGAAAACCATCTTACAAGAGCAGCTAAAGTACCCGCTTGTGCTTGTAGAGATGGCATTGGGTCATACGACTAAAGATCCTAATGGCACGGCATATGGTCGATTTGAGTATATCGATGATCGTAGTGAGATGATGCAAAACTGGGCGAACTATCTAGATGCATTGCGAGAAGGCAGAGATACCGCTAAGTTTAGAGCCGATGCAAAAGACGACGCTGATTCTAGCTCCCAGTTGCAAGCATTGATTGATCAGCTTGGAGAGGACAAGGTTTTGGACTTGCTTAAAGCTAGTAAACCAGACTAGGTATTTAAATTTATTCAATAATATACTATTTACTAAAAACCTTTTTTGACCTGTACTATTAATTGATTATTTAAATCTAATAAACTTAACAGTAATACGAACGAAGTTTTAGAACCTAAATCTTCTATGTAAATGCAGTTGCATAATGTCATTACTTATAGATTAATTGTCAAAAGCAAAAAGTGGTGTCAAAACGAGTAGCCGGATAGTATGCTATCTGCCTTATTAATTTGTTAATTATAGGACTTTCGATGACCAGTACTCAACAACGTGCCGAACTTCAACGCCAGATATGGCAAATCGCTAATGACGTACGTGGCTCAGTCGATGGCTGGGATTTTAAGCAGTACGTGTTGGGCACACTGTTCTATCGTTTTATTAGTGAAAACTTTATCAACTATATCGAAGGCGATGATGACAGTATTGATTACGCGTCATTCGCTGATGATGATGAACGCATTGAGCTGATCAAAGATGATGCGATTAAGACCAAAGGCTATTTTATTTACCCAAGCCAACTGTTTACAACTATCGCTGCCAATGCCCATAAAAATGATAACCTCAATACCGATCTAGCAGCTATCTTCGCTGATATTGAAAACTCAGCCAATGGTTATCCTTCTGAGTCTGATATCAAGGGTTTGTTTGCTGACTTTGATACCACTAGCAATAGACTAGGCAATACAGTAGCGGATAAGAATACGCGACTTGCAAAGGTGCTACAAGGGGTAGAAAAGCTCAGCTTCAATAAATTCGCAGATAATCAAATCGATCTATTCGGTGATGCCTATGAGTTTTTGATCTCTAATTATGCAGCCAACGCAGGCAAGTCTGGCGGTGAGTTTTTTACGCCACAAAACGTCTCTAAGCTTATCGCACAATTAGCGATGCATAAGCAAGAAACCGTCAATAAGATCTATGATCCTGCAGCTGGCTCAGGCTCGTTATTGCTTCAAGCCAAAAAACACTTTGACGCGCATATCATCGAAGATGGCTTTTTTGGGCAAGAGATTAACCACACTACCTATAACCTCGCGCGGATGAATATGTTTTTGCATAACATCAATTATGACAAGTTCAATATTCAACTGGGCAATACGCTATTAAACCCCCAGTTTATGGATGATAAGCCTTTTGATGCTATCGTCTCTAACCCACCTTACTCGGTCAAGTGGATCGGTAGTGATGATCCGACGCTGATCAATGACGAACGTTTTGCGCCAGCGGGGGTACTTGCGCCCAAGTCCAAGGCCGACTTTGCTTTTGTGCTACATGCGCTCAGCTATCTATCGAGCAAAGGTCGCGCGGCGATTGTCTGCTTTCCCGGTATATTTTATCGTGGCGGCGCAGAGAAGAAGATTAGGGAGTATTTAGTCGATAATAACTATGTCGAGACAGTGATATCATTAGCGTCCAATCTGTTTTTTGGCACCTCCATCGCAGTCAATATCTTGGTACTGTCCAAGCATAAAACTGAGAGCAAGACCCAGTTCATCGATGCTAGCTCGCTCTTTAAATCTGAGACCAATACCAACGTCTTAACTGACGCGCATATCGCGCAAATTATGGAATTATTTGATAGTAAAGAGGACGCCGACTATCTCGCCGCCAGCGTGGACAATAGCGCTATCGCTGCTAAAGATTACAATCTGTCCGTCAGCGTTTATGTCGAAGCCGAGGATACCCGCGAAGTTATCGACATCGATACCCTCAATGCTGAGCTGGCAACTACGGTGGCGAGAATTGATCAATTACGCAAAGATATAGAGGTGATCGTCGCAGACATCGAAGGCACGGAGTCTCAAGCATGAGTGATTTAAATTATTTAGAAAAATTGCTTGATGGCGTTGAGTTTGAGTGGAAAGCTTTGGGAAAAGCTTTAGTTCGTACCAAAGGAACAAATATTACAGCTGGTAGAATGAAAGAATTGCATAAAGAAAATGCGCCACTTAAAATTTTCGCTGGTGGTAAAACTTTTGCATTGGTTAATTTTACTGATATTCCTGAAAAAAACGTAAATCGAGAACCGTCTATTATTGTTAAATCACGTGGCGTTATTGGGTTTGAATATTATACTAATCCATTCTCGCATAAGAATGAGATGTGGTCATATCATTCTAAAAACGAAAATATAAACATCAAATATGTTTATTACTACCTAAAAACTAAAGAGTTATATTTTCAAAAACTCGGTAGTAGGATGCAGATGCCTCAAATATCAACACCTGATACAGATAAGTTTCTAATTCCTATCCCCCCGCTCGCCGTCCAAAATAAAGTAGTGCAAATTTTAGATACATTTACCACACTTACCGCAGAGCTTACCGCAGAATTATTAGCACGCCAACAGCAATATGTCTATTATCGTGAACAATTATTCACGTTTAAGAACATTAAAGTCGAATGGAAAACTTTAGGAGAGGTTACTAAAAAATGGTATTCAGGTGGAACTCCAAGAGCTGGTAATCCCGAATACTATGAAGGCGGCGAAATTCCTTGGCTTAGAACTCAAGAAGTCAAATTTAATGACATTGAAGAGACAAATATAAAAGTAACACCTTCTGCACTAGAAAACTCATCAGCTAAGTGGATTCCAGAAAATTGCGTGATAATCGCGATTTCTGGAGCAACAGCGGGTCGGTCGGCAATTAACAAAATACCCTTAACGACAAATCAGCACTGTGGTTGTTTAGAAATAGATGACACAAAAGCTCTATATCGTTATGTATTTCATTGGATTAGCTTTAACTATGAGAACATCAAGGCGCTTGGTCAAGGAGCAAGAGGTGACCTTAATTCTAGTATTATAAAAAACTTTAAAATACCCGTTCCTGCCCTACTCGAACAACAACGCATCGTCGACATTCTAGACAAATTTGACGCTTTAACCACTTCATTGACCGAAGGCTTGCCGCGTGAGATTGAGCTGCGTCAGCAGCAGTATGAATATTATCGCGAGCTTTTATTAAGCTTCCCAAAGCCTGAGGACGTCTAATATGAGTCAATCATTAACAGAAATCGCCCAGATACTTAAAGACTCTGATAAAAAAGTACAGCTGATTTATGCGTTTAATGGCACTGGTAAAACACGCCTTTCAAAAGAGTTTAAAGAGCTGATCGTACCTAAAATTATTGAGGTAAATAATGAAGAACAAGTAGAATTGGCTCGTAAAAAAATTCTTTATTACAATGCTTTTACTGAAGACCTTTTTTATTGGGATAACGATTTGGAAGGTGACACCGAACCCAAGCTAAAAATTCAGCCTAACACTTATACTCATTGGTTAATAGCGTTGCTTAGTGACTTAGGCGAAGACGGTAATATAATCAAGCACTTTCAACGCTATACAAATGATAAATTAACGCCACGTTTTAATGAGGAGTACATTACTAAAAAAGATGGTCGAGACATCACTGTTAAAGCATTTTCAGAGGTGACTTTCTCTCTTGAGCGTGGTAACAATGATCATTTAGGTAATCTCAAAATATCCAAAGGGGAAGAAAGCAATTTCATTTGGAGTGTTTTTTATACCTTACTAGATCAAGTAATCAGCGTATTAAACGTAGCAGAATTAACTGATCGTGTGACAGATGAGTTTAATCAATTAGAATATATATTTATAGATGACCCAGTTAGTTCGTTAGATGAAAATCATTTGATACAACTGGCTGTCAATTTAGGATGCCTGATTAAATCCAGCGAGTCTAATATTAAATTTATAATCTCCACTCACAACCCTCTTTTCTATAACGTTTTGTATAACGAAATTAAAGCAAAATCTGGCTACATCCTTAGTCGATTAGATGATGGAAAATTCGAACTCGAAACAAAATATGGTGATTCTAATCAAAGTTTTTCATACCATCTTCATATTAAGAATTTAATAGATCAGGCAACGAAAGATAATAGTGTACAACGCTATCATTTCGCACTGCTGCGTAACTTGTACGAAAAAACGGCTAATTTTCTTGGCTATAATAGATGGTCTGATCTATTGCCCGGTGATAAAAAAGCTTATGCTAATAGAATTATGAATTTCTATCCACATAATACATTATCAAATGAAGAAATGGCAGAGCCAACCACACCAGAAAAAGCTATGGTGAAATTGCTGCTTGACAATTTAAATCAATACGGCTACTGGCAACAGGAAGAGCAAAATGGTTAATTATAATAATACTATCGCCGAATCGAATAATTACATTGTCCTCGATAAGTACAGCAAAGCCCAGCAAGTCAGCGAAGCCTATCAAAGCGAAAATGAACTAGAGCGCGAGCTCATTAAAGACTTGCAGCGCCAAGGCTATGAGTATCTGCCAGAGCTAACCTCACAAGCTCAGATGCTCATCAATGTCCGTGTGCAACTGCAAAGCTTAAATAGCATGCAGTTCACCGATGAGGAGTGGCAGCGCTTTGTCAGAGAGTACCTAGATAACCCTAGCGATAATAGCACGGACAAAACTCGTAAGATTCATGATGATTATATTCATGATTTTGTTTTTGATGATGGTCATATTCAGAATATCTACTTGTTTGATAAAAAGCACATTTCTAATAATAAGGTACAAGTGATTAAGCAGTTCGCACAGACGGGCACACATGCTAATCGCTATGACGTCACCATTTTAGTCAACGGTTTGCCACTGGTACAAGTCGAGCTAAAAAAACGCGGTGTTGCCATTCGTGAAGCATTTAACCAAGTACACCGCTATAGCAAAGAGAGCTTCAATAGCGATAACTCCTTATTTAAATACTTGCAACTGTTTGTGATCTCAAACGGCACCGACACGCGCTACTTTGCCAATACCACCAAACGCGATAAAAACAGCTTTGATTTCACCATGAATTGGGCGAAGTCTGATAACGCCTTGATCAAAGACATCAAGGACTTTACCGCGACCTTTTTTCAAAAGACCACGCTACTAAACGTGCTGCTTAAGTATTCGGTATTCGATATCAGTAACACCTTATTGGTGATGCGCCCTTATCAGATCGCCGCCACCGAGCGCATCCTCTGGAAGATTAATAGCAGCTATCAAGCCAAAAAATGGAGCACGCTTGAGAGCGGCGGCTATATCTGGCATACCACAGGCTCCGGCAAGACCTTGACCAGCTTCAAAGCGGCGCGGCTAGCGACTGAGCTTGATTTTATCGAAAAAGTCTTCTTTGTGGTAGATCGTAAAGACCTTGATTATCAGACCATGAAGGAGTATCAGCGCTTCTCCCCTGATAGCGTCAACGGATCGGATAGCACCGCAGGGCTCAAGCGCAATCTGGACAAGGACGATAATAAAATCATCGTCACCACCATCCAAAAGCTTAATAATCTTATTAAGAGTGAAAGTGACTTGCCTATCTATAATAAGCAAGTGGTGTTTATCTTTGATGAAGCGCACCGTAGCCAGTTTGGTGAAGCACAAAAGAACCTTAAGAAAAAGTTCAAAAAATTCTATCAATTTGGCTTTACGGGCACGCCTATTTTTACGCAGAACGCTTTGGGCTCCGAGACTACTGCTAGCGTCTTCGGACGTGAATTACATTCTTATGTGATAACCGATGCTATCCGTGATGAAAAGGTGCTCAAATTCAAAGTCGACTATAACGACGTGCGCCCACAGTTCACAGCTATCGAGAGCGAGACCGATGAACAAAAGCTAACCGCCGCTGAGAACAAACAGCTACTGCTACATCCTGAACGTATCAGAGAGGTTTCTGAGTATCTACTAAAGAAATTTAGGCAAAAGACTCATCGTCTACAAGGCAATGGCAAAGGCTTCAATGCCATGTTTGCTGTCAGTAGTGTCGATGCTGCAAAGTCCTATTATGAGATGCTAAGTAAATTGCAACAGGACAGCGCCAAACCGCTTAAGATCGCTACGATCTTCTCTTTTGCCGCTAATGAAGAGCAGCAAGCTATCGGTGAGATAGTCGATGAAAGCTTTGAGCTATCGGCTATGGATAGTAGCGCTAAAGAGTTTTTGAGTGCTGCCATTAACGACTATAACGCGCTGTTTAAGACTAACTATGGCGTCGACAGTAAGTCCTTTCAGAACTACTACCGCGATCTGGCGCAGCGAGTCAAAAGCGGAGAAGTAGACTTACTTATTGTCGTCGGTATGTTTTTGACAGGCTTTGATGCGCCAACGCTAAACACCTTATTCGTCGATAAAAACTTGCGCTATCATGGCTTGATGCAAGCCTTTTCGCGCACTAATCGAATTTATGATGCCACGAAAACCTTTGGCAATATCGTCACCTTTCGCGATTTAGAGAAAGCCACTATTGACGCTATTACTCTATTCGGTAATAACGATACCAAAAACGTAGTATTAGAGAAAAGCTATAAAGAATACATGGCAGGCTTTACCGACTTAGTCACTGGTAAGGCAAGACGTGGCTATCTAGAAGTGGTCAAAGAGCTAGAGCAGCGCTTTCCTAACCCTGATGAAATCGTCAAAGAAAAAGATAAAAAGGAATTTGCGAAGTTATTTGGTGAATATCTGCGTGTTGAGAATATACTACAAAACTATGACGAGTTCGAGAGTCTAAAGGCATTACAGGATCTAGACATGAGCGACGTTAGTGCTGTAGACGCATTCAAAGCGGATCACTATCTTGAGGATGATGACTTAGCCGCTATGCAAGCCATTACAGTGCCAACTGAGCGCACGGTGCAGGACTATCGCTCAACCTACAATGATATTCGCGATTGGATACGCCGTGAGAAATCTGGTAATGAGCAGCAAGAGTCTAACATTGATTGGGATGAGGTAGTTTTCGAAGTCGATTTGCTCAAGTCGCAAGAAATTAATCTTGATTATATTTTAGAGCTAATCTTTGAGCATAACAAAAAAACTAAGGACAAAGCTGCCCTTGTGGAGGAAGTACGGCGTCTTATTCGAGCTAGTATTGGCAACCGTGCTAAAGAAAGCTTAGTAGTTGACTTTATTAATCAAACTAATTTAGATAAGATTCCAGACAAATCTAGCATCATTGAGTCTTTCTTTACCTTTGCGCAAACTGAGCAGCAACGCGAAGTTGAAGAGCTAATCGTTGATGAAAATCTCAATCTAGCTGCCGCTAAACGTTATATCAGTGTTTCCCTAAAGCGGGAGTATCCTAGCGAAAACGGGACAGAGCTGAATGCTATTTTGCCAAAACTTAGCCCACTGAATCCACAGTATTTAACCAAGAAACAAAGCGTGTTTCAGAGGATTGTAGACTTAGTTGAGAAGTTTAAGGGCGTGGGCGGTCAGGTTTAGTGAGGGTATAACTGTCTCAATTATCCAATTCATTATCTTTTAAATAATCTGGCACTCCCAAAAAGCAACCCTTCATCCTCATTCGATCGAAGCTATATACACGAGTATGAGGCACTTCTCTACAGCAATACTTTATTAACAATACATAAAACCATCAGATAATTTGTGTTAAAAAACACCTTACCATCTGATGGCTTTTTATCATCTAATTAATAAAGCTTTTGATACTCTGATGCATATTTCCTTAATATCAAGGTGTAGCAAGATTAAACCCATACTCAAAATCATCTACCATCCCAAAGAACTGCTGAATCAACCTCAAATCGCCTTGATGCTGCACTTTTCCTCGCTTCATTAACGATTCGAACGTGCCAGTTTTGGTCAGTAAGGTATTCAAATCTTCACGGTTTAAGGTGAGTGTCAAACCAGCATCGGAAGCTTGCGTATCGGCCATCACATTTAAGTGCGAGTTTTTTAATTCAAGAGCAATCTTTTCATTGCGATCTGGCAGTACCACATTAATCTTAAAATCTTTGCCGAGCGCGCGCTCCGCATTTAGGCGCACACCCATGTAATCAAATACTAGCTCAGTATCCATAGCGGTGATTAGATCGGGACCAGCAGTAGTGGTTTTTACGTTTGTAGGAACGCCATTACGTAATTCATAAGCAGCAGCTAAGTAGGCATTTCTCCAGCCTGCGTTTTCAGCTTGATAGCCGAGTTGTTCCAAAGTATCTGCCTGCAGTGCCTTAGCTTTTATGTTGTCAGGCTCTGCAAATACTAAATGATTCATCAGCTCTGCCACCCACCGGTACTCACCACGATCAAAAGCGGCTTTTGCTTGTTTTAATAAAGCTTCACTACCGCCTGCTAACGCAACATAATTTTTACCTGCTTCATCTGGGCTAAGTTTATTCAGGGTAGCTGGATTGCCATCGTAGTAACCAATATACTTGTTCACTACTCCGCGTACATTGTGACTGACTGAGCCATGATAACCACGGTTATACCATTCTTGATCTAAGGCTTCAGGCATTTTAAACTGATCATGAATCTCATTAATCGTTACGCCCTTATTAGCCAGATGTAGGCTTTGATCATGTAGGTAGCCATACATATCACGCTGCTTTTCTAGATACTTTACAATATTGTTTTTGCCCCACCGCGGCCAATGATGAGAAGCCATCAGTACATCTGCTTTGACCCCATAGGTTTGTAGCGCTTGATTGATGCTCTTACTCCACGTCGCAGCATCACGAGACTGCGCTCCGCGAATGGTATATAAGTTGTGCATACCAGCGACCGTGTTCTCAGCCATCCATAAGGTTTTGAGCTGCGGAAACCAAGTGATCATCTCTGATGGTGACTCGGTATTTGGGGCGTTTTCAAATACCATTTCCACCCCATCAATGTTTAAAGTCTCCTGATCTTTTTCTACGATATAAGTTGGCGTAATCAAACCAACTAAACCCGTAGGTACTCCTTTACCTAATGCACCATCTACCACGCCATACTTATTCTTAGGCATCATAATGCCATATTGATACGAGCTACGCCGCGCCATCGCATTACCTGCAAGTACCGTCTCTTTTACCACGTGCTCCATAAAATCACGCGGGGCAATGACTTGTACTTCACCATTATCGACTTGCTCTTGACTGATGACGCCTTTTACGCCGCCAAAATGATCAACATGAGCATGGCTATATACCACGGCTTTGACAGGACGCTCTCCCAAATGCTTAGTCACCAAAGCATGAGCGGCTTTTGCAGACTCTGGTACGGTTAGTGGATCGAAGATAATCCAGCCTGTATCACCTTTAATATAGGTAATATTGGTCAGATCGAAACCACGAACTTGATAAATCCGATCTGTAACTTTGAATAGGCCATAATTCATATTGAGCTGAGCTTGGCGTTGTAAGCTTGGATTAATTGAAGCTATAAACTTATCTTGATTCAAAAAATCAAACTTTGCTAAATCCCAGACAACCTCGCCTTTAGCATTTTTTATTTGTTTCGACTTAGGCTTTGCAATCAAGCCTTTAGCAGCAAACTCAAAATCCTGTTTATCATTAAAAGGCAGTTGTGACAATACGGCATAGTTCTGCTGCGTGGTAAATTTACTCGCAGGCTTACTGCTTAAACGATCATCTGCTTGCGCTGCACCTACTAGTAATGTACCCGAAACTGCGGCTACCAAAATTTTCTTAATCATTATACGAACTCCTTTTCTTTTATCTGATTTAAATCACTTGCTAAATCTCCTATTCCTTTGATATGAGAGACTTGTCCTGCAAGCGGTTCATTGAAATCGATAGGCTTAATTTTAGAGGCTTTTTCTGCCGAAAATACAGGAATCTGACTCATAGCAAACTCCGTCAAGGCAGTAATGGTCAAAGAGGGGTTAACCCCTAAATTCCCTGGAATGATCGATCCATCGAGCACTCGCAAGTTCTTATATCCGAACACTTCCCCGGAGAAATCTACCACGCCATTAGATGCATCGGTACCCATAGCGACGCCACTCATGACGTGCGCTGTCATAGGCGTCCCTAGTAACACCTCGCTTAGTGCAGAGCCCGGCTCCCCGCCTAGCTTTTTGGCGTATAGTCGGGTGGCTTTTTCAGCTGATGGAAAAGAGACAGTCAACGGCTCGTCATCGGCTTTTTGCACTGCCGTAATGCCATTTTTAAAAAAGCGATACCATTTGCGCCGCCATTCTAAATGAATAAAAGCCTCAGACTTTTGCATCACTAAAAACAAAATAGAACTACGAGCTTTACCTTTGGGGCGCAGCATTCTGCCCGTCTTTAATGGATGGATTAAAGTATTTATAAAGAACTTCAAAATTCTTATGAATCTGGGTCCTGTGACCATCGGCACATAAGGCGCATATAACCAAGTACCATCTGAGCCTTCTCGAAAACGATTGACCTCCATATTGGTGTTGTCATCGACGGATATAAATGAGCTAATAGCGACCCCATCGTCCACTTTTTCACGGGTATCATTGGCAGTGGTTAAGGTCTCAGAATTGGTACGAATCTCCTGCCCTAATTCAGATGAAATATTGGGCAGCGTTTTATACTTATCGCGCATTTTGAGTAATAGCGGCACCGTCCCCATGACTCCGCCAGATACCACGACACCTCGGCTGCGTAATTTATACTGGCGTACTTTTTTACCCAGTGTTTCTTTTACGATAAGCTCATAGCCATCACTACCATCAGAGCTTAACGGGGTGATTTTGACAACTTCAGAGCTAGGGCGTATCTCAACCCCGTTACGCTCAGCAAAATACAAATAGTTCTTCATCAAAGTATTTTTAGAATTATATCGACAGCCAATGATACAGTTGCCACAATATTGACAGGTCCGGCGATCTGGACCATCGCCGTTGAAGTAAGGGTCTTTTACAATCTTGCCTCTCTCACCGTCTGGTAGCGGAAAAAACACCCCAGTATTGACTGTCTTGTAGCTATCACCGTAGCCCATCTCTTGGGCGACTTCTTGTAAGGTGTCATCAGCAATGTTGGTATACGTGTTTTTGGCCGTGCCAAGCATCCGCTGTGCCAATCCATAATACGGCAATAGTGTCTCTTTCCAATCGCTACGCAGCCGCGTCCAAGCTTTCGAGTTAAAAACTTCATCATCAGGAATAAAATGTACATTGGCATAAATCTGTGATCCGCCGCCAACGCCGACGCCATGTACGACAGTGACTTTGTTAGTAAAACTCATCTGCAGCGTCCCTTGCATACCTAATTCAGGTACCCACAGATAGTTTTTGGTATCGAGATTGGTTTTTGGAAAGTCCTTATCTTCACGACGTATTCCTTTTTCAAGGATTAGTACACTATTACCTTTCTCACTTAGGCGCAGTGCACTAACCGAACCACCAAAACCTGAACCAATAATAATTTGATCAAAGTCAAAATGTGGTTCTGACTGTGATTGAATATCCTTATTTAACATGCTATTAACTCCTTTAATAGTTTGCGTTTTATCATTCAGCTCATACAGATACTTTTTTAACGATTTGAAGTTTAAAATATAGGACTATAGTCGAGCGCTGCGGTTAAAAATTAGGATTTAACACGAGCCAAAAAGTTCAGTACTCGATCAGCGAAATTGCCGTAGGGCGGCGCCAAAAATTTTAAGCTTGAGAAATTAGCTTGATAAAACACAGGCCGCATCTTTGAGAAGTTCAAAAACCCTTCATAACCGTGATAATGCCCCATACCGCTAGCGCCAACCCCGCCAAACGGCAAATCGTGCTGTCCTACATGAAATAAAGCATCATTTACCGACACGCCGCCAGACATCACATGATTGATATAGTAATTCACTAAAGCTTTATCTTTACTAAATGGATAGAACGCCAATGGACGATCGCGCTGAGCGATGTAACGAACGACTTCTTCAGGTTGGTCATAAGTCTTAATCATCAAAATCGGTCCAAAGGTTTCTCGAGTGTCTATTTCCATCGCATCAGTACTATCAAAAATCAAAGTCAGCGGAAATTTACGGGCTGCGGCATCCGCTTGTTGATTATTTAAATTGATTACTGTGGCGCCCTTATTTTGCGCTTCCTCTACGCAATGAACCAAACGCTGAAACGCGCAATCATCAATGATTGAGGTATAGTCTTTATGATGAATATCAGGGACATGCTGTGCCACCCATTCGCTAGTCGCTTGGATAAAGCGATTTTTTTGTGACTCATGTACAAATAAATAATCAATATTGGTACAGATTTGTCCCGCATTGAACTGCTTGACGAACATGATGCGCTCGACTGCTTTTGCCAAAGAATAATTGGGATCAATAACTGCAGGTGATTTGCCACCTAGCTCTAAAGTAACTGCTGTTAAATTCTCTGCCGCTGCTGCCATGACTTTTTTACCAGTCGCGCCAGAGCCTGTAAACATCAGATGATCGAAAGGCAGCTTAGAAAAAGCAACACCTACCCCGCCCGTTTCATCAAAGATCTGTAATTTTTCAGGTTCAAAATACTGTGGAATCAATTGAATCAATAAAGCGGCTAGGTGACGTGAGTTCTCAGACAGTTTCACCATTGCTTTATTACCTGCGGCAAAAACGGCTGACAGCTGAGAAAATAGTAAATTGATAGGAAAGTTCCATGGCACGATTAAACCTACCACCCCTAAAGGCTGCGGAATCAGACGGTTTTTTGCGCCAAAGTACATACTCATATCTACTTTACGCTTTTGTACCTTCGTCCATTTTTTTAGATTTTTGATACTGCTATTTATATCATCTGTTGCGGTAATAATTTCGGCTAACAAGGTCTCATGTCTTGAACGATTACCATAGTCTTGATTGATAGCCTCAATCAAAGCTTCACGGTGATCGTTAATGATAGCTTTTAAACTCAACAAATATTCTTTTCTAACCGCAATACTTTCGATACCTTGTGCTTCTGCATAGTTTTTCTGCTGTTGTAGGCAGCCGTGTAGTTGATCCTCTAAGTCTATAAAATCAAAGTTGGTTTTCATAAAAAATCCCTTTTCCACTGCTATCATGATGATTCACAAGGCTTTAATAGCTAAATTGAATCTTTATACATTTTACTTTAACAAGGTTTTCTCATAACTTCTTGACATTTTAGGACAAAAAATTGATTATGTAGGACATTGATTTAATAATTTGAGACAAAATTGAGAATAGTATGGGTAGTTACATCAGAGTGGCAAGTCTAAATGGTTTTGAAGAATTGGTCCGTAGCTATGGACAGGATCCTATAAATATTTTAGATAAAGTAGGCTTAAAACCGTCTATGATACGCGAACCAAACTCTCTGATTGATCATGATAGATATACTAATTTATTAGAGCTAGCAGGTATTGTCTGTAATGAGGAGTGCTTCGGTTTAAAGCTTGGGGCTAAGCAGAGTATCCAGACGATAGGATTAATTGGTGTCTATATGTCCAAACAACGAGACATAGCGCAAGCTTTACTTGTGGCACAAAAATATATTTATATTCATGCTGAAAGTTTTATCTTTCAAGTAAATGAGGTCTCTGATAAATTGTGCGAGCTTGATGTCGTACGTCAAAACACACAGAATATAGATAGAGCGCAGAAATCACAGCTGTCTATATGTTTGATTTGCAATGTTCTAACAGATTTAATTAGCCCAACATGGCGTCCAGAAAAAATAAAATTAAAACAAAATCCATCGCCTCAATCAAAACAGTTATTGATCGACATATTACGGTGCCCGGTCGAATTCAATAGCGAAAAGAATGCGATATATTTTTCTACTGTTTATTTAAGCTATAAACCCTACTACTCTGAAGACGATTTGGTAAATCAGCTTATTGTGCAGCAGTTAGAGAATGAAAGTAATACCACTGCGCGCGGCGGCATGTTTTTAATAGAAAGCTCTATGAAGATGCTACTGGCTACTGCTGATTGTAGTATGGCAAATGTTGCATTATGCGTAGGACAGCACCCAAAAAAAGTCCAACGCCAGCTGAAAAGCGAAGGGACAACTTATAGAGAGTTGTTAGAAGAGGTAAGAAAAAAAGAAGCCTTAAGAATCATGAGTACTGACAGTATTAGCTTAACGGATGTCGCTTATCAGTTGGGTTACGCTGAGCTCTCTATATTTAGCCGACAATTTAAAACTTGGTTCGGTATGACGCCAACAGAATGGATGAATAGTTCTAAGGAGTTAGTAACGTAGTCCATTGTAGCTTAATCCTTTAGTTAGACTGCTAAGCTAACTGAGTGTCTTAAGTCTTATCTATCAACTTTAAAAAATTGTTACAAATATCACTGACAAAAAGTAAGTTAGCGCTATTGATATAATGAATAAATACATTAAATTACTATCCGTCTCACTTTTAGGTAATACGGCTATCCACTGACTGAGCAGATCTTGCTTCAATTTTTTCATTAATCCATGATGCTATTTCGCTAGCTATCCACACTATCATTTGTTTAAATTGTGCTCTATTAAAAAACATAAAGATCAGATCTCAGATCTATTAAAGTTTCCTATTACAAGATATTAAAGGGACTTCATTAGTCGTATTATTGTTTGCATAGACCTCACCTCTTAAACCGCCTAACACTACTCACCACCACCCCAAACAGCTCAAGCGATCCTTTCACCACGATATCTGCATAGTTCTCATTATGAGCTCGTAAGATAATATGCTCACCGAGTATCAGCTGCTTGGCGGTAAAGCCGTCATCGACTAGTGCAATAACAATGTCTTTATTTCTAGCGCTTAATGAGCGATCCACAATCAAGATATCATTGGGGTAGATACCAATATCGATCATGCTATCGCCTTCCACCTCTACCAAGTAGGTTGTCGTTGGACTGTGAATAAGCAGCGTGTTTAGATCAATGCGGTTTTGCACGTAGTCTGTTGCTGGGCTTGGAAAGCCTGCTTTGACTCTATCACTATAAAGCGAGAGCAATACCGTCTCACCTTCATCGGTGAGCCTTCCTATTATCTTAACCGTCATTGAGTCCACCTCTGGTTTAATCTACTTTGGGTAATTGGTTAATATTTGTGGTATAGCAAGGCGATAGCATGTCCCGGCTCATTTGCCATGACTGCTTATCTTTAATGCCTTCGCTTGCGATAAACACAGCAGACTGCTGATTACTGTTTTGACCATATCTTTTATTAAGCTGATCCATAACGGCAATAACCTCTGCGCTCTTTGAGGTACTT
>Ga0207918_100023_pt1 | contig 51252 bp, 59 predicted proteins | sample DeeseametaMP0440_FD_184211 | JGI IMG/M metagenome (GOLD analysis project Ga0207918, IMG submission 184211) | Marine microbial communities from the Deep Atlantic Ocean - MP0440 (SPAdes) | ecosystem: Environmental > Aquatic > Marine > Oceanic | place: East of Rio de Janeiro, Brazil, South Atlantic... | reverse complement strand
CGGCCACCTGTTTTAACGTTTTCCCTTCTTTATAGGCTGTTTTGGCAACTTTCGCTGCATTTTCATAGCCAATCACTGGGTTTAAAGCCGTAACTAACATCAATGAGTCATGTAAGAAGTGATCAATTTTTTCACGGTTTGGTTCAATACCCACTGCACAGTGATCATTAAAACTATTACATGCGTCACCCAAAAGCTGAATCGACTGCAACAAATTAAACGCAATCACTGGCATGAATACATTCAACTCAAAATTACCCGATGCGCCCGCAACATTAATCGTGGTGTCATTGCCTAAGACTTGAGCCACCACCATGGTCATCGCTTCACTTTGAGTCGGGTTCACTTTCCCCGGCATAATACTTGAGCCTGGTTCATTTTCAGGAATACGTAACTCGCCAAAACCACAACGTGGGCCACTTGCCAACCAGCGAATGTCATTGGCAATTTTGTTCAAGCTTACCGCAAGCGTTTTTAATGCACCTGAGGCAAACACTGCTGCATCACGCCCAGCCAATGCTTCAAATTTATTTGGTGCAGTCACAAAAGGTAGCCCTGTCAACTGTGCCAGTTGCTCTGCTGATTTTTCTGCATAATCAGGATGAGCATTCAATCCTGTACCTACAGCCGTTCCACCTAAAGGCAGCTCATACAAGCCTAAAAGTACTTGTTGTAAACGCTTTAAGCCGTGATCGAGCTGAGAAACATAACCGCTAAATTCTTGGCCTAAGGTTAAGGGTGTCGCATCTTGTAAATGAGTTCGACCAATCTTAACGATGTCTGAAAATGCTTGAGACTTTGCAGCTAAAGTATCTCGAAGCTGTGTCACCGCAGGAATCAGTAATTCATTGATCTGGATACTTGCTGCAACATGAATCGCCGTTGGGAACGAGTCATTGGTCGACTGAGCACGATTTACATGATCATTCGGGTGTACAGGTTTTTGTGCGCCTAAAGGATTGCCGAGTTTCTGATTGGCGATATTGGCAATCACTTCATTACAGTTCATGTTGCTTTGTGTGCCTGAACCAGTTTGCCATACCACCAAAGGAAACTGACTATCCCACTGCCCTGCAATCACTTCATCCGCAGCACCGACGATGTATTGCGCCAATTCTTGTGGAATTTGGTTGAGCTCAGCATTGGTTAATGCTGCTGCTTTTTTCACTAAGCCCATGGCACGAATCATTGGACGTGGTAGACGTTCACTGCCAATTTTAAAGTTTTGGAAACTACGCTGAGTTTGAGCACCCCAAAGTGCTTCACTCGGTACTTCAACTTCGCCCATCGTGTCATGTTCAATACGTGTTTGCATTTTAACCTCTTCCTTTTTAACTGAATTGCAAAATGATTATTTTGCGCTTGTTTTCCTTATTTTAATGATTAAGCAAAAATATGTAAATGATAATTGTTATCAGTAAATTAATTAACGGCCATCTAAATTTTGTTGGTAGAAACGCCATCCATCTTCAAGGGTCTGTTCTAAACTGCGCTTCGCTTCCCAGTGTAAAATGTTTTTCGCTTTACTACACTCGGCTGCGACCTGATCTAATTCCACGATGTGCGAATCCTTCACATCGACTGTAGCAATATCACTTTGCGTCACGCTTTCAACTTTTTCAATCAACTGCTGTATCGACACACTTTGACCTGCAATATTAAAGGCTTCACAAGCAAACTGTTGGGTGCTTAACCATTGTAACGAAGCCGCAATCGCATCACAGGCATCGAGGATATGTAAAAAACTACGCTCTACGGTATGGTCTGTGGTTTGTGCACTTTTTCTAAGTTCAATATGATCACGCTGTTTTGCAGCGACTTGCATCAACAGTGGAATAATATTTTTCGGTAAAGGCGGGAATAGTTCTCCGAGCATCGCATTTTCAAATGCACCAGCGACATTGCCCATTCTTAAAATTGCAATTTTCCATTCATTATCCGTTTTTGCTGTATCTCGAATAATTTCTTCGACCATTTGCTGCGACTTGATATACGGGTTTGGATAGCCGAAATTCAGCTCCAAATCTTCTTCTAGATGTAGGCTGGATTCACCATAGACCGCAAGACTGGAAAGATGAACCAAAGTTCGGACACCTGTGCGCTGCATGGCACGCAGTAAACTCATGATACAACTGACATTGTCATTATAGTATTCCAAAGGCTTCAATACAGATTCTTCAAGCGATTTAAAACTTGCTGCATGCACCACCGCATCGATGGAATACTGCTCAAAAACTTTGTTTAAAGCAGGCGTATTTCGTATATCAATTTTGACAAAAGGCACGTACATGCCACTAATAAATTCTAATCGTTCAAGAGTTTGCAAGTTCGCATTGGATAAATTGTCTACAATAATGACCTCTTGCCCATGCGCCATAAAGCTCAAAGCAATATGAGAGCCTATAAAGCCTAAACCACCAGTCACTAAAATCATTGTATAGATACTCCTTATAATAATCAGCAAGTTGCATCTTATTGGTGTATTTTTGGTGTTACTAATGAGTTATCCACAGATATTAAACGCAAAAAACCGACTCAAAATTCTCTTGAGTCGGCCAATCTGCAAGAGCACTATATCATCATTTTAAAGGTTCGAAATATCGTATGTGTTACAGTTATAGCTGTGTACTGTATATTGTTTATGAAAAGAAAAAGATTAGTGAATAAATTGTGAAGTTTGTACTTTGAGGGGGTGTTTAATGGCCTATATCACCAAAGATGGCAAATGGCTTGCTTATCGAGATGCTACACAAGAAATACTGGAATACGATGATTTTTCAGATGTCCAACAGGTCTATCAACCTGAATGGTTTTGGGTCGACAATAAAGATGATGCTAAGGTATTCCATGCTGAAAGTATTGCGAGTTCATTTCTAGTGCGTAGACGCGGGGAGTTTTGGAAAGGTGCTAAGGTTGTTGGGAAATAAAGCGTAATGAATAAAGAGAAATTATTAACTGTCGGCTTATGGCTAACTGTTGGTTATGCTTTAGCATTACTTATCTACTGCACATTCTATTTTGTCTTTAAAAAAAGTGATGCTTACATTTCTGCTTTTGGTTCCATTCTATCGGCATCTGCAACTTTTGCAGCTTCTTTTGTTGCTGTATATTTATTCAACGACTGGAAGGTCCAACATAATAAACAGGTTATCAACAACTTCGGCTTTCAAGTTTACGAGCTTTTTTCAAATTTTGAGAAAGAACTATCTACCTACTATTTTTATCTAGAACAGCTTGATGAGCTAATCAGTTCTTATGATTGGGAAGTAAATGTGGCTATAATGTATGCTGATAAGAACATGATTTATATTTCAAATATCACTAATAAAATTAGTGAGTTAAATTCATCTTTCAACTTTCTCTATAGCAAATTTCAAGCTTATTCTATTGTTTCCGGAACCCTCGAAATAGACTCTGTACGTTATGACAACTACTTAGACTCTTTCAAAGATATCAATATGTTTGATGATGAAATTTTTTATATACGAAAAAACTTAAATACCTGGTATGAAAATTATCATCATACGCTTGCACTAACTAATCAAATTAAAACTTTGGAAATTGAGAAATTATTGATTAATCTCAAAGCCATTTAAAAAAACCCTCACTTAGAGGGCTTTTTTTCTACTATCGAAATCACTGCAGCATGCCGTTGCTGACAGTTCACATACTTGCGGCGATCATCAATCATAATGGGCAGAATATCTTTACCTTGCCCCGATTCAAGTGTTTGCAAATCAGGGCACCGCGCTTTCAGGTTCGGCGGTATTACCAGCGGCATTGACTGCTGACACCCCAGCATCATCGAAACAATTGTTGAGATAAACAGGACGCTCAATGATCTTTTGCACTTCACGTGTAATCGTTTCTGTTTTGACTCGTTCGGTTTCTTTGGTTTGTTCATAGTCCTCACCTGCTTTCTGTGCTCGTTCTTGTGCTTCTTGTTCTGCATCCTTATAAGGCTTAATAGCCTTATCGACTTCTTGCTGTACCTTAGTTTTACAATTAGCATTGGCCTTGTTGAGATCACCTGCCAGTGAATTGGATTGCCAAGTCTGAAAAACTGCATAAATCAAAAGCACAATGATTAAAGTCCAGCGCTTGTTATTCCATATCAGCAAAAGAAATGTCATCTAGTTTTCTCCTATGCATTTTTCATAGCGCGCTCGTTGTCGTGTCCAAACGCCATAGCAATTATTTGAACGGATTGAACAATCGCGCTTTGCTGCATACTTCCACTTCAATAACGACTTACAGGCTTGCACGTAGTTGCGTGATTTCAAATTTCGTAGCATTGAAGACTGCGACCATGCACCCGTACCAAACTGGTATGTGAAATCCATATACAAGTCATACTCAGTTTGAGAAAGAGGAATACCAATAAGCGTTTTATTGAAAATCTTGGCATCCTTGTTCATGTGGAATTGTAGATATTCAGCTGCTTGTTTCTTGGTAATTGATGGATCAGTGATTTTTACAGTTTGGCCGTTTGGATAGACTGTTGTGCCAGTGCCAATAGTTGCTACTTTGACACTATCGTAATAGGGCTTAAGAACAGTACCTTCACGGCTTTGTGTCCACGCAAGACCACCAAGGCTAATTACGGTTGCCATGGTTACAGCTATCTTGGTTTTATTCGACATTACATTCACCATTCGCTTTTCGTAGCGCAATTTGATGGAGTTCATCAGCACGCTGATCTTCTTTTTTCTTGTAATGCCAGTTAATTAAGAAACTTAAAAAACTAACTAATAAGCCACCTAAACCAATGCAAACACCAAGAACCGTCATTGGATCGAGACCAGCTAACCATCCAACAAATGACACCCCACCCCCAGCGACTGCAGTTTTTGAAGAAGCACTTGTGATTGCTGCACTTGCTTCAATTGCTGTTTGTGCATGATCTGCCATGCTCCCTCCTTATTTTTGGTAATAAAAAACCCTGATCTTTATTAAAGATCAGGGTTGGTAGTGGTTTGTTGGGTGATAAATGATTTATGTGTCACGTAGCACCAACACACAGTTCAACTTCTACAAACACGCTGTCCATCGCATAGGCTGGCATTGTAAGAGTGAGAACTAGCTCACGTGAAGAGCTTCCGCCGTTAGCAATTGTGGGAACAATTACACTAGTTGAATCTCCTATACCTTGGCCGGTTGCTCTTAGTTTATACAGTTCTTGCATAAAATAGCGTGTTAGCGATCTAGTGCTTGACCGGTATGCACTCACAGCCATTTCGTTCGCAAATGACAAGTTATTGGCTGTAGATAACGCGCTGATCTTAACTTTGATGTTTGCGCTAGAAGACGGATCTACATCACGCCAGATCGTAACGGTTTTAGTTGATCCTGAGGCCGCTGTACCTAAATCAAAAACCCGACATTCTGAGTAGTTTTTGGATGTAGTGGTTGCTTTTAACTTTTCGATACCAGTGTTGTTTCTGAATGAGTTACCACGAACATAAAGACCAAGCTCAGTTACGTTCGGGAACGCATTAGAATTTAGGTTCGATAGGTGGCAAAAGATCGATGTGAAGAAAGAATTGTGTGAAATAAATAATCCAGGCTCCTGCAGGTTGTAGACCTGAGTACCGTTCGCAACAGCCTCATGATAGCCACAATTAACAAAGCTGTTCCGATAATGGTTGTTGTATAACTCAATGTCACAAGCTTCCATTTGACAGTTAAGGAATTTGTTTAACTGTCCTTGCCCAGTGAGAATATGAACCCCGTTTGTAATCTGTGTAATACCATCTGATAATTTAGGCAGACCTAACGGTAGTGGGTAAGGGTTATTTGTGGGAGAGGCTCCACAGCCTTCTCCATCCCACGATGTCATACGATTTGTATCGCCGGATGTACAAAGCAATCCAACAATTGAACGATTTGACCTGATATTTGTAAAATAGTTCCGGTTATTATTTGCAATAGTTACAATGTCATGCTTACCATTTCTCATTTCACAATCAATCTGGCACTCAATAAAATGAATGTTTGAAATGTCGTTATAATGATTACCATAAGCGGAACTCATAATTATAGGTTGTGAACATCTACGAAACTCAACATCACGTATAATATTTTTATAGCAAGCGGATTTCTCTGCTTGGGTCATGTCCTGACCCATAAAGATACCTACTTTTGAGTGATGGATAGCAATGTCAGAGAATTTATAATAGCTTCCATGCAATGAAAAAACAGCTTCGTTGTTGTTTATGTCATCACTTGCAGCAATATCTAAAGTGCCGTCTAGTTTCAGTATTCGTGTCGAAACTTCGCCAACCTCGTCGCGAGTAAAGACAGATTTACCCCTATCACCATAAATGTATGCACCGCTATCTACGCGGTTAGGACTACCACTGTGAGGGGTGTGTACAGTATTTGGCCCAAACACATACGAACCTGTGTCACCTGGAGCATAAATATTTTTACGCATTTTGATACATAGCTGCATCGCTGCCCAGTCTACAGAGTCAGCCAATGAAGTCACATGCGGGTATTCGACTTGAATATCGGCCAGACTGCTAAACTTACCTGAATCAATCCACTCCTGAACTGTGTGCAGGGTACCGTCACCGATTGCGCCGTAGTCTTTGACGTTCACCTGTTCGACAACATGATTATAAAGGGCGCGATTAATGCTTGGGGCACGAGGTGTGTTAACCGGCATTAACAGACCATTATTAATCTGTTTTTGCTCCTCATTAATCTCAAACTGCGTCTGACCTTTGTGGACAACAAAAGAAGAATCCCAACCCTTATCTACAGCAATTTGGGCAAGGCGCTCCATTAAATAATTGTAATAGTCCTCTAGCTGATCAAGCGCTACACCTTGCTTGCGGATCTCTTCCATCAGGTATGCTCGTAACTCATCGTCACGATCATCTACATAGTTTTTTAGTGCATCAATTCGATTGCCTAGAATCCAGTCGGCTACGCCAAGTTCTTGTAACTTGTACCAGATCCAATCGAAATCTTTATTAATTGTGGCAGGACGCAGTGAGTTGTCATAACTTTGAAAGTTTGTATCACGTCGGAATGGCGTATTGCGCTGAATCGAAATGATTTTCCCATCTGCTGGTGCTGTCCCAAATACAACGGAACCATTAGCTAAGGACCATGTACCCACATTGGGTTCTACATTATCCACTAATACAATCAAATGCTCTTTATCTTTGCATTCAAACTCCAAAGCAAAGGACGTTGTAACTCCATTTGCAACGTGTTCGATATATGGCGTTTGTTCTTGGACTGCCATAGTTGCCCCCTAATCGTTAAAATCTAAGGTGGCTTCTGCAACACCACCGTCTGTTCTCCAATTAGGACGCTCATTCACTTCATTAGTTCTGTGTATTTTTCCGACACGTTCAGGCTGATCAGTAATCGCACCTGCTGCTGAGTCTAAATAGTCATCAGGTTGACTTGAAACAGCAGGGCTCCATTCCCGCATTTGTTTCGCTGTGGCAGAATCTTCTTCATCACCGTTCACACCAGAATTAACCAATACGGAGATATGAGCCCACAAAAGCCCAGACATTAATGGTCCTTCAAACGCATCAAGAATTTTTTTGTTTTTATTTAGTTTTTCGTGTCGCTCTTCCACACCACAACGTAGCTTTCTCTTCTTCAAAGCTGCCTTGAGTGAAGATCCAGCAAAGCCACCAATACCGTTGGTTTCAATCACGATTTTAGGAACATAGTATTTTTCAACAAGATCACAAAGTTGCCAAACTTGCCCACCAACAATTTCACCATCATCGTTGGTAATAATATCGGGACCAGTTAAAGCAATTGATCGATGCCAATACTTCGTACCTAAATCGTCATGTAAGAATAAAGCTACAGATGAAATATCAGATTTAAGCTTGCCGCTAGATGGGTCCCATTTCGCTGACATACCCACGATACGGCGCTCCCCTAGCATCATGAGATATTGACCATTCGAACGTCTCAAAACTGGCTCACAGTCATAGGCAAGGATTTTGTCAGGATCAAGACGAACATCACCAATTGGCTTGGCATGCATCTGATACTGTGAATCCCATTCATTCAGGGTTTTACATTCCTCACGGCGAAATTCCATTTCTTCAGGTGTAAAACGCTCCTCCCAAATTCCCTTAGAATAAAAATCGACGATGTAATTTGATTCTAAAAACGTTACTTCCCAAGCGTTCTTTAATTTTCTACATTCGTAGTTTTCACCTTTTCTTAGGTATTTCGCACCTACACCAATGCCTGAGAAAGCATGTATCGGTTCAAAATCAAGTAGTACCTTTTGACCTTTGACGCTGTCCTCAACACGTTTTTCGTTTTCAAACATTTTAAGAATCAGCTTACTGACTTTTCGCTGCTTCTTGATTTTTTCATAGAGTGAATCATGGGTGTGCGGTGTACCTATCCAAAGCCGTTTTGCACCTGGGATAGCAATGTGCGTTTGTTCAGATAGCTTTTTAGGTAGCTTCTCTCTTTGCTCAGGGTTTGCTGTGGTCTGCGGTGTCTCAACGTCATCGTTTTGGATAAAGTGCGCACGATGCCCTGTGACACCTGACAAGATGCCTTTTGCCAGCATAGTGCCGTAACGAACGTCTGGTGTGCCTTCTACAAACCAACGTTCAATTTCACCTTGGCGAATAGCCACATTAGGATTACCAGTACACAAAGGATGTCTCTCAAGAACATCACGTGTACCTTTTGAACACTTATAAGCATCCGCATCCGTAGTGCCTTGATGCAAGATTTGAGTGCTAGGCCAGCAGTAAATCACCCACGCATTAAATACGTCCAATATGGACGATTTGGAGTGTCCACGCGGAAGCATGAGCAAGCCTGTACGCCCATTGAGATAAAACTCCTCAAGGAAAATACAGACTTGAATATGAAAAGTGGGTATCTTCCAACCCTGTAGCTCAGCCCAAAGTAGGAAGAACGCTAAAAAGCTGATCTTCGGTTTAGTCATTAGCTCATACGCTGTTTAAGTTTCGCGGCATCAGCTTCTGCTTTTTTAATTAAATTTTGTTCGTGCTTTTCCTGAGTTGCTTTTGTTGCACTAATTGGTGGAATTGCTCCTGATTTAATGTCCAAAATCCGCTGAAGCGTAGCCATGACACCCGCCTGATCCTTAACGATCTTATACATAAACCCCTTATTACCGCGCTCCTGATTTGATCCAAGACCAATACCCATTGCCATGACAGCAGTTTTCACCATGTCATCTGCTATTTCCTCTGAAAGCAGTTTAATTCGTTCTACTTGATCATCACGCATAAAAAAATCCCCCTGTATAAGTGATATATACAGGGGGATGAATTGTTGTTTGTTGGGTGAATATTTAGCTGTAGCACTTCAAAGCTGTGGCATCAATAATCACGTGTCCTAATGGCAGGTTCTGACGATTAATAATAGCAACAGTATCCGCGCCATAACTGGATGCTTGTTTTACCAATTCCTCACTTGATGCTTTGTTAAAGCTCATGGATTGAATGTCAACATGAATTGGACCAAGCTTTTGACACCCGTTAATTAGTGCACTATTACTCTGTAAAATTTGAATACGACTTTTGTTTCCATTGTCTAGTGTGGCGCAACCAGTAAGCAATATAACAACACATAAAGAGCCAAATAACTTTTTCATATTTATTGAATAGCCTTTTCAAAATCAATTGGATTCAAACCATCAAGACCCTCGCCACTTTCCCACCATTGACTACGGCCTTGCTTTTGCATTTTCCTTTTATACTTTTGTTGGAAGTCCGGTGCAATCATATTTTGAATATCATCAAACATTAAGCGGTTCATGGCGGTTTTTGTATACCAAAGATTTTGACCGGGTATTTTTGATTTTGCCAACATATACATTTGGTTGGTTTTGCTTGTGACATCCTTGCCATTCAAAATCTGATTGGCTGTTCCACTTGTGAGCTGAGCTAGTTTAATAATATCTCCGCCCATCGGGCCCAATAAAAAATCTCTCCCATCACGACCAGATGTATCTGCACCAGCAGCAACAATATCCCCTAGTAAGGTCATACCGCCGCCTTTCATCATAGCCTTCGTCATGAAACTTAAAGCAACATCAGGTTCATCATCATCCCACATAGGTAAAGGATTATTACCATTTGCTATTTCACCCAACTGCAAAGATAAAGCTCCCATAGCGCTCATACCAAGGGCAAGAGGAATCATATAAGTATATGGTGTTGGTGAAAGTGCTCCATCACGCAACGCACGTGTCCCATGCCGCATAAGGAAGGTTACAGGGAACGATTTAAACTGCATCATTCCGCGTCCAAAAAAACCTAAAATTTCACCGCCATGAGTTTTGCCATACAGTCTTGTGCGCTCACGTAATCCAGATTCAATTACTGCCATTCCTTGTTCATCTAAAACATGGGAGAAGTATTTTTTAACTGCTTGGTTTTTTACTTCTATTGGATTACCCAAGTGATTTAGTTGTTCATCTGGGATGTTTAATATTGATTGGGTCGTCATCAATGGATTACCTGCCCCATCCTTCATAGGCTCTGCTAAGCTCATTACCTCCCAAGTGCGTTCATCCAAACCAACCGCTTTTAAAAAACCCTGATCTTCGGCATCTAGTTGCCCCCATTTTTTTTCTTTGGGCAAATTGGCGTATTTATTCATTAAGGTTTTCGACCATGCAGCTTTGGTCGCACGTGTCCAAGCATTAAGAAGTGAGGCACGCATGATAGTTGATGAGGCTGTATTAGAAACACGTGCTACTTGACTGGCGCGATCGTAAACACTTGTAAGATCTTCTGCCGCAAATCGTCCAAGGGAGGAGGTTATCTCATCTACTGCAATACCCATGCTGAATGATAACTCTCTATCCTTGGGATTAAATGGATTTAGCTCACCAGCCAAATTTCCCATTAATTTAGCAACAGAAAGATTATGCATACGTGCAAGTTTGATCATCGGCGCAATATCTGAAAGGGATGCCAGCAGAGCAGAACCAAGCATAGTGGAGACATTCCAAGCACGGTAAGCCACCCCAAACGAATTTAGTGCTTCGATACCATGATTCATTTCACGATTAGCAAATACATCGTACATTGTGGTTGCACGTCTTATACCATCAGTTAGCGCATTCGTTTTAATCCCATTTTCACCATCAATTCGTTTAGCTTCTTGCGCTAAAATTTCAAAAGCGCGGTTTGGATTACTTCCGAACTTTTCAACTAATGCAATATTTTTAGCCATGGTATCAATGTGAGAATCAATTAAATCAACGAATGGAATCGCACCATATTTTTGTTGCATCTCAAGCCACGCATCTGCATTTTTCCAGTGCAGCACACGAGCCTGACTCATTCGATTTGTAACCTTTCCACCACCTTGCACAACTTCACCAACATTTAGCTTATTTAAGCCATCTGTCGTAATTGATTCAAATGAGTAACTAATCATCTCCTTGATCTGATCATTAGTTAATGGATTACCATCAATATCTACATATTTAGAGCGGTCAATATTTTTAAGAGCATCATCCAGCCATTGCTGCATACCAGCATCTTTTAACTTGTCACCCTCCCAAATAGTATTAAATCCAAAATCATCCCCCAAATCGCCAATATCACCACCAGCGGCATTAAACCGTACACGCAGATCGTCATACATTTTTCCAAGTTCAGTTGCTATTTGTTTTGCAACACTGTTACCCGTATCTTCTCCAAAACGTTCACGGGCCACGTCTTTCATCAAATTGTTGTCAGTCCAAATCCCTAATGCACCTTTAATTTTTGTGTAGAAATTCCACATATGGCGCTTTGTTTCATTGGCAATCACTTTGTACTCTGAGTTCAAAGACGTGATGCCAGACATATCACCATTATGAGCAATCATTCGATCTAAATTTTGATTTGCAGCAAGCCCAGGAGTCTTTATGATTTCTAAACCTTGACTTCGTTTAATAATATCTTTGGCTAGAATCTGCTTTTTGCGTGCTAGGTCACTTTGAATATCTTTAGCGACTTGCTCACTTGCCGCTGTCAACTTATCTATTTGACTCATATTGCGCCACTTATCCCGATCCTGACTTGCAAGATTTTGCATTGCCTTTGTTACACGCTGATCGATTTTGGTAGCTTCTTGCTGATTGAGTGATGGCTTTCCGAGTGCTTTAGCTACGGCTGCTTTGCATTGGTCTTTCATAAAAAAATGCCCAGATAATTTTAGTCATCTGAGCATTAATTATGCTGCGGTTTGTTGTGTGCTTAATTATGTCCCGTACTGCAGGAAACAGTTAATTGCGGCTTGTGATGCAACAATGTCCATGTCTGCTAATTCAGTTTCTTTTTTTAGTTGCTCTAATACATTTGAAGCTTTGGTTGTAGCTGATATTTCATTGCCTGCCGGATCTTCAATGAATGTTGCTATATCCATATCTGGATTGTCTCTTAAAATCTGCATTGCAGTAATTTGCTCTGGTGTATCACCAAACAACGATCCTTGTCGCGGGTCGCCTTTTGCCTCAACTTCATCAATTTTAGATTGCACATAATCTGATATTGCTTTTGTACTGCGTTTATTTTGGTCAAAGACATTAAGGAATTCTCGCGCACCAGGTGAAAGTCCATCATCAATGAGCTGACCTTGGTTTAAGTAATCATCAACCTTCACGCCGCTGGCTTTTAAATCGCTAAGTTTTTGCGCCGCTTGAGCTAAATCTTTAGCGATATCGTTAGTATGTCGTCCACCTTGTTTAACCAAATCACCCAATTGCAAAAGCTGTGGAGCAACACGCATAAGAGCGTTCAGCACATTTTTGCTTTCATCATCAAGATTTTCAGACAGTCGAGTTACAAGATTGGAGTCATCATAAGTATTTTGCATGATTGTAGATTCAATAAGACGCTTGCCATCTTGACTTAATTGATAACCATCTTTAGTGATTAACGACCCACGTTCCGCATCAGGAATACTTTGAAGAAATTGTTTTACAAAGTCATTTGACTGATCAAGGTTAATACTACCGTCATGATTGATTTTGAGTAAACCTGTATCGGGCAAATTAGTATTTCGTGCACGCTCAGTTGCACTATATCCTGCAACATCAGGTTGATTGGCTACACGTGCAAATTCAGCACGATCCGTATCAGATAATCGCTTTCTAGTTAGAACTGGTTGCTTCATACCAGAAATATCAATTCCATTGTCTTGGGCATACTGTTCAACATAAGCCCGATAATTATCTGCCTTGCCTGTTTCGTATGCCTTACTGATTGCTAAAGCTCGGCCATTACCTGATTCAACGACATTATCTAAGCCAGTGATTGGTGCACCATCCGAAACACGGTGACTACCTCCAAGTAACTCAGATCGTAAATTATTGGCAATATTATCAATCTGCATCTGTGATGCTGCACTAGACCTATCTCGCGGTTGGAGTTCCTGAGGATACATTGAGTTTAATGCGCCATTTATCTCGTTTGAAACGATTAAGCTAGATAAGTCTTCAATCTCAGTAAGTAGCTCATATGAATTACCATTAGCATCATATGCAGTGCTAACACGCTCAGACCCTGCGCCTCCATAACGAGCACCCACACTGTTCCACTTTTGTTCCCATTTCGATATAGCTTGACCAACAGTCATACCAGCCATGCGATTATTGTTTACGATCGCATTGGCATTTTTTTTATCATAGCTACGAACAATATCAATGAGCCGTGCATTTGGGTCGGCTTGTAAAACCTTTACCGCGCCAGCTGGCCCAAGAAGATGACCTAAATATTGCTCATGTGCTACAGGCTCCCGTCCGAGCTTTTTAGCGATATAGGAATTTGCCTCCTTCATATGCAATAGGCCAACGCGGATTTGCTCGTTTAAATCTTTCCGATCACCACCGCCTAGTCTTTTCCATGATGAATCAATTACCTGAAGGATGCCATTTGCCGAAGATGTTGTGTTTTGTGCAGAAGCGGAAAAATTTGCACCACTTTCAAGGTGAGCGATAGTTAGTGCATCACTTGGATTGATACCCGCTTGCTCTGCTTTCTCAGCCAAAAGTTGACCGTTACTATTCAGGATCGTTTTATTTAGCGTGGGTTTTATGTTGGGTTCTTGAATATCAGAATGAGGAACATTAATTGGTTGCCCAGCCATTACTTGAGACTCAGCAACATTCCTGTTTTGCTTAATTTTTTCTCTTGTCTCGATATCGTCTGAATGTAGACCTAATTCGTTATACTCATCATCCAAACGTTTTGCGATAGAAGGTGTAACCTCATCTTTAATTTCGGCAGTCGTTTGTGCCTCTTCTGGAGTTTGTTCAAATGCTTTTTTATTGCTGCGTGAATCAAGATATGCCGTTCCCCGGTTAATAGCACCACCAAGGATTAAACCAGTCATTACGTTTTCAGTTGAAAATTCATAGTCTTTAGCTTGCTTTTTATATCCTTTAGACTCAAGCATATTTTCATTAATTGCATGACCTGCTTCAGTGAGAGCTACAGGTGCAGCAACTAAGCCAGCATTTTTTAAAATACCAGCACCACGGTAGACGGGAACTACCATCCCCACGCCATCCACAAAAGCATCATTCAAAGATGCTTTTTGTGCTGTATCTTCATCAACACCTGATTCAATCAGCTTGTTATAAACATAATCCTTGGTTGACTTACCAACCACATAGGCACCACCAGCTGTACTACCACCAATTACCCCTCGTGTCCCATAATCACCTACGCTATTAAGAATCTGAGCACCCATGCCGTCGCCCTCATTAGGACTATTGTCCTTAACGAATTGCATAGTGTCTTTCTTGCTTTTCTTGTATTCACGCTCGGTAAACTGTTCATACGAACCAGTTTTTATAACTCCATCTTTTTGCACAGCAGCCTGATAAAGCTGTAGCTGTAATGAATCATCCTCAGCAGCCTTACGGTTCTCCTCTTCCGATCCAATTAAAGATATAGCAACTTTACCGAGACCAGATTTAACACCTCTTTGGATTGCAGTGGATGAACCAGTAAAAAAGCCCGGTGCATCTTTTAATTTTTTTGGATCCGTTGGTGTACCTGAACGTGCGCTCGGTTTCATAGTTTGGCTTAAATCATAAGCATCTAAATCACTATCATCGTCATCCAATGCATTGTAGGCTAATCCCATGATTTATCTCCGCTTGTTTATAAGAGTGATTGTTTGGGGTATACCTTTAACATTCCATCGTTCACCATTAGCATCTAGCAAATAGTAGGTAACTTCACGGTCGTAGGTTGAGCCTTGTTTAGCTTCCAATCTAAAATTATCTTTAACAAAATTAGGGGATAAATTATGTTTCTTAGCGATTCGCTCAAACTCTGAATTAACAATAGTCTCAAAAGCACTATCACTCACTAAATAAGGTTTTTGAACCATCCAATCAGTGACAGTTCCATTTGCTGTTTTAAACCTACCCGTACCAAACCATGAGGTATTGTGCTGCTGATACAGCCCACCAGTCGTAGCATCTAAAGCTTTATTAAATGAATCTGTGTTGTATACATCTTCCTTGCTTTTTTGATGATGCCCAACTTCTGATTCAAAATAAGCATATGCTGATTTAAATGCTGACCAGTTTGCAGAATAATCACCGTCACCAGCTAGGTTACTAATTCGTCCTCGGTAAGTTTCTTCCAAATTTGCAGGTGTAATTTGATTTTGAGCCTTAATTAAGCTCGCACCTGACAAAATAATATGGCCTGTGTTTTTACCATGGTAAACAGCGTTATTTGCCACAGCTACAGCAGCAATGTTGTATATGCCATCACCACCACCAATAGTTTTGATAATCTCTTTTGTCGCACTCAATGAGAGTCTATTTTTTTGAGAACCTTTCATAATTGAGGCTAAAACATCTAACTTTTGCTTAGGGTTAGCCTTTTCAAAAGATTCCTGAATATCACCTTTATTCAATGCTGGAATTGGATCAAGGCTGATATTTGGCTCATGTTTTTTTGCTTGGTTAAGAGCATGTAGATTGTTTACAATCAGACCCATTGTTCCATCTGGATCAGTTAAAAGCTGCTGTCCAGTAAAACCACTTACCTCAATCCCAAGCTTTCCAGCAGCAGAAACATTATCGGATTTCGCATCCGAAACGTCTTGAGTGTAGATACTGCGGTATAAGTCCAAAAGTTTTTTACGGTCAGATGCATTCTCTGAAGGTGTATTTTTAAAATCCCGCTCTAACCGATCAAGTCGTACTTTCTTATCATTTGTATTCAAGTTTTGAAACTCTTGAATACCGACATAATTTGATTGCAAAAAAAGATAATCTTTATGTGCTTCAGTCCCTTCTGTTGCCTTACCCAGATTGGTCATATACTCAAGGTCAATTTTTCCACCAGAAAGCACATTACTTTGTAAATCATTTACTAGCTTTACAGCATCAGACTCTTTTTTATTTTGTGCTTGCTGCTCTTGCCTTTGGATTTGCAATAAACCGCTTTTAGCAGAATGCATAGCACTGTTTCTAGTCGAACTAGGCAGGCTGCTGTAGTTCTTTTCATCCTGTAGCTCAGTATAAATATCCTGATAATCTTTAGATGTCTGTGCACTAGATAAACGATAACCAAGATTTGTGCTTTGTTGCTGCTGTTTATAGTTAGATCTATACTCAAGTACCTCTGCTGGACTTAAATACTCAGATGCCGCATTAAATGCATTTTCAACTAAGGGGAGTGCAGCAGCTTGATCTCCCATTTTGGAGGCATTTTCAAGCGTCAATTTAAGATTGGTTTTTGCTAGGTCCCCAGCTACATTGCGCCCAGTCTGATAGAAAGTTCCAACCTGTCCAGTACCATACTTAACAAGATTTTCCTTGTATCCTTGACTAACACTCTGAGGGAGCTGTGAAACGACCTCGTCCATCTTTAAGCCATACTCTTTCGAGAATGCTAGGTCCGCATCAACATCTGACATTTGATTACTGGCAACCTTTTGACGGTAATCAGCAGCCATATTTTCAGAGTCCAAACCAAATTGGCTAACAATGGTTGAAGCGGTTAAGTCATCTTTTTTCCTTTGCTCTTCCTCTTGTTTTCTTGCAATTTGTCCAGCAGCTTGAGACGCATTCTGGAGTGCGCCACCAAGCTGATCTAGGTTGTTTTGAGGTACTGCAATACGTTGAACTTCAGGCATTGCTTTACCAAAATTACCCATCGGGATTCTTGGCATTATTTCCACCCTTTTGTTTCATTGGTGATTTGAGCATCTAGAAGTGCAGACTGTTTCTTCGCAGTAACAGCCTTAGAGTAGCCACTAGCACCCGCTGAAACCGTATTTAAAACACCTGTTGCCGCTGCCGTATTCGCATTGTTCTTAAATTGGCTGGCTTGTGCTTTCAATCGCTGTGAGGCGTTATAGCCTGTAACTTCAGCCATATTTGCATCATAATTTGCGGCCTGTTCAATTTCATCATTGATCACCAGTGCTGTGCCTTCATTCACATCTAGGCCATTCTGAGCCAAAGCAGCACGTGCAGCAGATTGAGTTTTTTCTTTCTCCTTTCGGATACGCTCTGCTTCTAAGCGTCCACGTGCTTTTTCAGCACTCGCATCCGCTTCAGCTTGTTCACCTGCAGCTTTATTATTTTGATAACTTGAATAACCTGTAATTGCGGCACTTGCGACTGCTGCCGCAGCAGCGACATAAGCAACACTCATGCGATAAACTCCTTATGTGAGTAGCCGATACTCTCAAGAAATTCGTCAATTTCTTCCTCTGGAATTGTTATATCTTTTTCCAACTGGTCTACGTCTGTTTCATTAGTCGGATGAATCGTGAGCCAAGAACTATCCTCATGAAAATAACCAATGCGCTTAGTCCCTACCTTTGAAAGCATAATTTGACCTGCATAGACATCCTTAATCCCATCTTCTGTGATTAAGGAAACTGCACCTTTAAGCAAAATATTAAAATGCTCGGTACTATGCATCTTACTAACCACTAAAGTACCGGCTTTGGCATCCATTTGTCGCATGTAAATATCTGGTCCAAAGTGATGAATTACTGGTGGCTTTACTTCATCAATATGGTTTTCACTAATACCTTTTAGCATCACATTTTGGATGCTCTTTACAACCTCAATGTAAGTTCGATGTTCACGGTTTTCCAAAATTCGCTTTAAGATATTTTCTTCTACTGGAATAACGTCATTCATGTTTATAGCTCCATATCCAAAACAGTGCCGTATTGTGTAAAACCGAAATGCTCATAGAGTCGAATACAAGCACGAGATTCAACACCAGTCGTGGTACCGCACTGGATTCGATTCACACCCATAGCAGCGGCCCAACCAACGAAAGTTTGAATGAGTACATAAGCTGCGCGTGTCTTGCGAAATTCAGGCTTCACATACATCACGTCATCAAAGGCAATTTTAGTGTTATTGAACCAGTCACCACCGATACGCCCTGCAAAACCGCCCATGATTTCTTGATCTTGCTCAACGATGAAAATCACACCACCACCATTAATTAAATGAGTGAAATGCTCTGCGGCCTTATCATTCATGTATGGACGATTTTGATAGTTGGGCGCTTCTTTAATAAATTCTTGCCCCAATGCAACCAAGGCAGGCACATCGGGGAGCTTAGCTGTACGCACTCGCATGGTTATTTCTCGTTAATTGATAACTGCATAGTGATAGCTTGCAACTGAAACGGCAGCGGTTTGTTGTGTGTTATTACTAAAGGGATTCTATGAAGATCCTCCCATGATCCACCTTCTTCCAAGTGATAGCCTGTATGTGGCTTTCGTGGTGCAAGTGGGTTATCGTCATAGGTGAAAATTTCAATCATTTCACCGTTTAACTCGGGCGCAATGGTGTTGTTAAAAAAGAAAGCTGTACGATCGACCTTAGCTTTATGCAACATGCTAGACAGCGGTGCTTGATTCAATTCAGGTGGGAATAGCTCAACTGTACAGTGGATCGGCTGACCGACTTTGATGCCTTCACCGTTTAGCTCATCACCTACAACTAAGTGTTCCCCATCCTCCTCAAAGTTGGTCTGATAAATAAAATCATCCCCTTGGTGATAGGCCACAACCTCATCAAGAAAATTAGGTTTTTCGACTTGTCCACTATCCACAACTAATGTGCGTTCTGAGTCTACATATGCGCTAAAGGAAACCTCCTCAAGACACGTGGTACCCGAGCGTTTCACCAACATAAATGTACGGTCTGAACCAAGCTGTGTGGGGATAGAACACATGCTAATCACTTCACCGCTAAAGTCGTGCTGTGCCCATGCCAAAACCTCTTGATCGCGGTTAAAAGTAATTGTGGCCACTTTGCCATCGCCCAACACTAACCACACTAAACTTTCAGGTTCTTGCATGTAGGAGATTTCATTTACCCCGCCGTGTTCCTCTCCAATATGGGAAGAAAGGGAGCTGACCTCAGGTGAAACCAAGCCGTCAACTTCATAGCGATAAGTTAAAGCCCGGACACGTTCACCACCACGCTGCACAAATAGCAGCTCATTGCCCACACGTTCAGGTCGTGTAACTGGATATGCACCGTATGCGCTGTGCTCATTGATGTTTACTGTGGTAGGAGTTAATGCGCCGTCCGAGTCGATCATGTACTCACCACCTGAGGTTAAACACACTACCCCGCGCTGAGCTTCTAAGAATAAGATACTGTTTGATAGGCCAGATGCAGACACAATGCTGAATGCATCCCCATCTTCTGTAGTTTCGAGAAAATTACCATTACCGCCAACAGCACTAAACCACACCTTGTTTGGTGCTTTTTTTGTGTTCGATAGGACTAAACGCTGCTTAAAGAATGTGCAACATCTTGGATAGCCATTCGTAGCGTTAAATGCTGGCGGCAAAATTGCCCAAGAACGTTCAATTGCTGTGATGTCGGCATCTAATTTTTTAAGAATTTCTCCGTTTACATGATCAGCATTAATGAACTGAGTGATCTTAATAATCCCTCCATTCACTTCAATCAAATTGCCAATATCAGCAGCAGTGAATGTTGCACCTGCACTAACGGTAACCTGTGCCCAATCTAGTTCATTTTCGTTCGGTTGCTTGTCTGTATTGTCACGTAATGCCTGATAGTACTTACCACCATAGGTAACAACATCTGCTGCTAAATAAGCCTGTGTACTCACCCAGTTGTTATATGAGCTCAGTGTGAAAGATACCAGTGCACCAATGTCTTTACCTGAGGGCTTTCCTTTTCGAAATGGAAACCGTGCATTTTCAGAGTCGGTCGGCAAATGAGTGTAAACAAACTGATTTAGCTGCCAGTTATCAAAAGCTGTATCACATAAAAGGCGGTGTACTGGCACTTCACTATGTGTGAGATACATTTCATACCGGTATTGTACAAACTGGATGTCATGTATCTGACTCTCTGTGTATGGAGAAACAATACCTTCAAGTACTTCAAGTGTTTTCGGATTAACAATCTCGACCAAATTTGGCTTAAAAACAATTAGAAATGCATTGTCTGAATTGACCACAAACGGAATGAGACGTACTGCACCAACCTGTTCCGATAAAAACAGTGTGCCTGGTCTTTTACGCACACCACCTTCGACAAGTGGAATCACATTCTTAAGCGTCTTTGCTCCGTTGCCATACTGTTGAATATCGGTACGTGTATACAGCGTTGGTGATAGCTCCCCAGCACTGAAGTTATTTTTAGTGATGACCTGCTTCATTAGTAGCGTACCCCCATCAAATTAGGGGTGTAATCTGCTGCAAAGTCTTGTGCTGGACGTTCTTGCCCATTGATGGCACGTGCTTGCTTCAGCATATTCTGTAACTTCTGCCATGCGCTATCTGCTTCGGCATTGCTTCCTGTGATGGGCTTTGCAAGCTTGCTCACCAAATACAGCGCCATGCACTCAGAAAATAAAGAATCCCAAAGCTCTTCATTATCTTCATCACAGACATAAACCAAGTTAATTAGATTTGTGTTGGCCAGAATGTGGCGACCTTCCATTTCATATTCAAACTGGCCTGAATCATATAGACGCAAAAAATCTTTAGGCAGTGGGAATGCATGGCTGTAGCCAAAAGCAGGATGTGTGCTCACTGGTGCAAGCTGTGCGCGTTTCTTGGCGAATGACCAAGGATGCATACGCAATAAACCACGGCGTGTAGAGTCATAAATCGAAGCACAACGCCGTGCGTTTTCCGTATTGTCCTCAAAGGATTGAATTGCTTTAGCACCAATCATGCTCAGTGCTTCATTGCAGATGGAAATCGATGTTGTTGTCATAGAAAAAGCCCTCAAGTTTTAATGATCTTGAGGGCTTTTAAGAGTGGGTTTGTTGGGTATTGAAGTTGTTAGCCAATAGCCTGCAACAACTCAGAATCATATTTGATTCGTTCACCAAGTAGGTTTGAATAGAACGTCATATTCTTGGCCTGTTCTTCAAGCAAGTAAACCTGATTGTCATCGATCAATGGCGCTTCATTTGTACCAAGCTTAGTTAAAAATGCATTTAATGCAGTAAGTTTTACATCAAGCTCATGCTTTTCTGATTGCATACGTTCAATATGGTTTTTTGGCGATTCCTTATAGCTTCGCTCGAATACATCAGCTGGCGACCATGAAATATAACCCTCATGATCAGGATGATTTGCTCGACCACCATCCACATATTCAACTAAAAAACCTTGTTCATTAGCCAAATGTGATTCATCTGCAGGAAGCTCCCATCCGCGATAATCATTGTATTCTTGGCGCGTCATTGGTGCCGCCGATACGGATTTAGTGCCAACAAAAGCCACCATTGATAATGCAATTAATTTTTTTGGCATATTTTATTTTCCTATTTAGATTATTAAAAAAGACCTCACGCCCTGCTCGTAAAGCGTGAGGCCAAAGCTACGACTTAAGAAGCGTCATAATCGATAGCAACCACTTTTAGCTCATTCCCACGACCTGCGGCCATTGAATGAACACCACCGACTTGTTTGATACGTTTTTTGTCTTCACGTACACCGATACCAAAGTCAGTAATTGCAGCATCACCGTAATGAACAGCAGACTTACAATACATCGGAGCACGCTTAGAACCTGCGGTTGCACCAGCAACAACTTTTTCGTATGCAACCCACTCAACACCAAGCCACTTCGTACCTACAGCACCGTCTTGCAGCATCTGAATTTTCATATGGTCCGCATTGGTTAATGTGGTGTCATTTAAAAATTCATTCATCATGTCAGCGGTGTAAATCTGGAATAGTTGCTCACCGTTCTGTTCATCACATTCGTTTTTACGGAATAACGACTTAGCCCAAATAATTTGCTGTTTAAGCGTCATACCTGTTGGGGCAACAATTTGGCCAGCAGGCAGAGCTACGTTTGTAGTTGATGCAACACCTGCATCATCTACAGTTTTACGTGCAATCGTACCGATCAGGGCTTGATAAATAATGTCGTCCACTTTGCGGTTGTGAGCGTTATGCAATAACTGCATGTATTTATCGTCTGGGTGTGCCTTTAACTTTGGCTCATCACGCTTTTCAATCGGAATGAATAAATCAAAATCATTCATTAGGACTGAACGCACCCCTACATCGGGAATTGTCCATTCAGTGTCGCCATAACGCGCACCTGAAGCTTTCATTTCCACCTGTCCCATATCATTGATTGTGAATGACTCACCTTCAATACGACCGCGATTCGTTACAGTCTTTAGCAAACGTGAAACGTTTTGCGCACATGCCAATTCATAATTGTCATGAAACTGCTGTACAAACGCCGCCGTGATTTTATTTTCGTTTGCAATTGGCATGGACTACCCCTTATTTATATTGCTTCTGATAAAAGCCTTCTACTTGCGCAAATACACGTTTATGGTCTGGGTGATTTACGTTTAAGTAGGCTTCCGATTTCATTAATGATTGAACATCTAATGCACCGCTTTGTTGGGTGTTAGCAGGGGGTGTATCTTCCTGAAGCTGTGAGCCGAAATAAGCCGCCATTTTCAAAACAAGTGGATTATTGCCAAACTCAGGGCTATTCACTTCTTCAGCTGTCAAAATTCCGTTCTGAATTGCATTGTTTGCAGCTGCTCGTGCGAATCCAAAATTAGTATCTGTTTCCCCACCCCACGTCTCTTTCATTGCTGAAATACAGGCTTCATTGTCTAGTGCTGCATTACCCTCCATGAGTGCAGGAATTAACTGATTATATTCACCGAGTAGAAAGCCTAAATGTTCATTGCTTAGACCAGCTTCACGCGCACGCTCCAGAAACTCTTGGTTTTCAGGAATGGCTTTAAAATCGTCATAGTTAAAGCCTTCTACATTCACCTCATAACCATCGATCGTTTCAGGTGCACCAGCTGGCGGTGTAACTGGCTCTGCAGGTGGATCAGTCGGATTTGGCTCGGCTGGTGGTGTACCCATTACACTTGGTGCTGGATCTGTTGCTGGTACAGCTGGTTCTTCTACTGGATTAGTCATTTACTTCTTCCTTATAGTTTGGATCGTTTGCACGATTGATTTGCTTAATAATGAATTCCACAACACTTCGTTCGCCCGCTCTAAAGCAAGACTCTCGCTCAGCCTCTTGACCGCCACGCACATAAGTTGATTTGCAGAAAATTGATGTCAGATGTTCTAAGACACGTACACCATTCACATCGATATCGAATAAATTACGGTAGGTTTCCGCCGTCACAGGACGGTAATATCGCCGTTTGACCTGAATGCCTATTTCAATTTCAGGCTCTTTAGATTCATCTTTCGGAAGCAATTTAGCTTTAGCTTCTTGTTCCTCTCTAAGCTGCTGTTTGAGCATGTTTCGCTCTTGGTAGGATGACCAAAGCGCTACGCATGCAATCAATAAAAAAATGGCTAACACGGCGATAATTAAGATCATTGCATCACCTCAGTTGGCATCTGAGCCATTTGATTACCCATACCCTTTGCAATAGCATCACCAGCCTTATCCATCATTGCCGCCTGCTGTTGTGCCTGTGCTTGTTCTTCCTGTGCCTTTTGACGTGCTTGGCGTAGCTGTTGCACTTCATCAGCTGTACGCATGATTGTCTGTGGTACGCCTCGCCCTGTCCCTGTTAGCACAGCAACAGCATCAAAATCGACGTTATCGAGAATGGTTCGATCGACTTGAGCAATACTTGCAAGACTCGTGATGTATTGCTCAGTTGCGTACACCTCTTCCATACGCTGACTTCGTGCCAGTGGTGACACAAATTTGAATGAAAGGTTGCGACCCCAAAGCTCCTTAGGTGCTTCACCTAAAACATCGTCACGCAATGCCAGTCCGAAACATCGATCTAAAATACTCCGTAAATACTCAGCTTGTAGACGACCATACATAGGGCCTAGTAGCTGGCGAATGAGTTCAACACGTGTATTAATCTCAGTTGCGGTCATTTGCTGTGTTCCAATCGGTGGCAATTGATCAGCCATGAGCTTGCGACGAATACCGCCTTGTAGACTCGTCAGAAGATAATCAGCAATTTGAAAATTTGTTCCATCATCCAAGCGCTTCATCGAATCAACACTATTGGCCACAATCACTTTACGTGGACCAATACGAACCGTATGAGGATTTAAGACGCCATCATCTTGTGCTATCCACAATCCACCGATTTGAAGATCAGCAGCACGCACAGTGTTTTTGACAAGTTCATTTGCTGTTTTAGCATCAGGTAGCGCCAAAGACATTTGACCATTGCCATAAACAGAACCCGGCAATTTACGCAAACGAGGGATTGAACATGGGAACTCGTGATATCCCGATTCCTTCAACATCTGCTTATTGCTGATATCGATGTGATATGAGGCAAAAGGCATAGCTTTGTTGATCTGCCCTGCACCTGTTTGTTTACGTGGTTGAATGACGTGTAATAGCTTGAACTTCGTGTCTGGACTCTCTGTTGCAACTGATACAACCGAGTGATGACAATTGCTCTCACCGTAGGTATTCACCATCGTTTGAGCTGTCATTTCATGCTCACGATAAATCGTATCAATCAAGCCATCTGCACGAGTTGAACCAATGAAGCACGAACCTATAGGCCATGATTCAAAGACATAACCGCCCTGCGCCACACGGTCAATATCGACATACATCACCCCCCAACCAGCCGTTACAACGTCTGTGAGCGTATCGAAGTTCTCACTGTCAAAGTTTGATGCATGGATATTGCGCCACATGAATTGGCAAACATCCTCAAGCCAGCGTTCGCCCTCTGTAAGCTCTGCAAGATCGTCAATGCCATCAGGTTGAGCTTTGAACCAAATAGAGTTCGCAGGTGTTACGCCGTTCATGATCATTGAAACAAGCACTTGAACTGAATCTGCCGCTGTTGAATCGTAAAGATCAGCACGTTCAGTCTCGCGCTGATTCTTCACATCTGAACCACTAAAGCTTTGTTGACGCTCAGGTGCTCCGTATCGGTAGCATTCTGCCCAATGTGATTCATGTAACGCACGCGCAGATTTAAGCTGACCTAAGCGAGCACAATAGATACGAGCGTCATTTTCCATTAGCCACCACCGCCTAGAGTTGTTTTGCTTTCAGTTTTGGAACCAAGAACACTTCGGCTGTCTGTATTTGCAGTACGACGACCAGCACGTTTAGCATTCGCTTCAGCAGTTGCTTTTTCAGCTGCTTTAAGTGCATCACCTTCAGGATCTTGTTGGACTATTTTTGGTTTGCCGCACATGATTAATCCTCCACTGACCAACCTTTAGCGGTAAGTACAGGCTTTTTACGCACTGGTGCTACTGCTTGGGTTGTTGGTTGTTGATTTTGACCGCCAGTAAGCTTGACGACTTGCTTACGAGCAGCAACAAGCTCAGCGGTTACACCTTTTAGTTCTTCTTCTTTATTGGCAAGTTGTGCGGCAACTGCATCGAATTGCTCTAAAGAAATGAAACCCTCAGGTGCTTCCTCTTGGCCTAAATCTTCGCCACTGAGAATATCGGCCAAAACATCTTCAGCGGATTGCTGTGTTTGCACTGGGTCTACTGGTTGAGTGTCTTCAACAACATCCGAGTCTTTTGATTTCCCCAACACAGCATCCATTACGTCATCTGTTGAGGTCTGCGCCGTGGTCGTTGTTTCTTTTTTTGCACCCGGTGTTTGTGTCTTGCGTGGTGTAGTAGCCATAAAAAAGCCCCATCATTGGTTGATAGGGCTAATGTGCGGGGTTTGGTGTAGCGGTTTGTTGGGTGATTACTTCAGGTTCTTTTCTTTTTTAAGTAACTCTATTTCATGCAGCATTGATGTGTACTCAAAACTGCTGCTTGATGATTGTGCTAAAGTGCCTGCCAATGTATTAATTAATTCGTTAAATTGAGAGTCGCTCAATTCCTGTTTGAGTTTAAAACTCTCAAACAGAGATACTAGTTGCTTTTTTATACCTTCGGTTTCTAACTTGTATGAAACCATCTTACCAATTAATGACTCTAACTTTACTGAATCAACATCATTGATTTCGACTAACTTCGAATGAAGATTTTCCATTTGAGATACGACCGAATCAATTAAAATAATATTTTTCAGATTGTTCTGAATATTTTCATTGATCAGATTTAATGTACTGATCCTTAAGTCTAGTGTTCGCTGCTGTTGAGTAAATCGTGTTTGTTCTTGCGAAATCCTAATTTGCTCAAGTACCTTTTTATAAACCACATAAGCCAAAACGAGCGCCAAAATAGCTATTAAAGTTTGCACTTGTCCTGAATTGCTACCTAACCAAGCCCAGGCATTGATAATACATTCCCACATAAAATAAATCCTTGTTATAAATTGATCGCCATTCTAACTAAATTTATTAAAAAAATTACTATTCTTCGGCCCGACATACGGACACCAGCCCCAGACTTCACGCCAGAAGAACCTGTCACCTTCGACGTTCTTCCACGGCGTGCCATCATTCTCTATGTGGGTGTAGTCAGGTGGCATGATCACCTTCCAGCGCAGCACTGATTAATCCTGCCATTTCTGCCGATTCTTCATAACTCCCAGTGTAATATTCATTCATGATTGCTTTCACAGCATCAATCTTAGCTTGCTGGTGATTCCATGCTTTACGAGCACCAATAATTTGCACTGGGCTCAAACCTTCAACCAAGCAGAACTCTTTAAAATCACTCACAACCCTAACTCCCGATCCAACTCATCAATGACCTGATCACACAGGCCGCCGTCTTCAAAAATATCCATCTGGCCAATCTTATATTTGTATGTCATCCATTCACCTTCCAGTGGGTAGCGATCAATGCCCGTCTCTGTTTGCCATAGCAAAATGAATGCATGGCCGTTGTCGTAGTTCGGAACGCCACCACGCGCCCATTCACTCACAGTTGAAGCACCGGACACCGGCAGAACGTCCGCAATCTTTTCGTGTGTCCAGCCGCATTTGCCTAGATCCAGAATCATGCGATTGAAGTCTGGACGCTTATATCCACGGCGCTCCACTAGAAACTTTTTGACCTTCTTTTTCGTGCGCTGATTGATAAAACGCGTGCGCGCGCGAGGAGACTGTGCAAACACTATAGAATCAACAACTAAATCACTCATTTTTGAAGCTCCAGAACTGTAATTTTTATAAGACCGCCTTTGATAACTTCCCCACGTTTTACGCTTAATTCATCGAATTGCTCGTCGTCTACGCAGAGGCCACATTTCACTAGGCTATCGATCGTTGCTTTTAAAAAATTATCGATGTCACGGCGTTGTTTGTTAGGAAAGTGAAAAGTCACATCTAGTTTTAGACGTGACGTGGTATTTAGTTGAGGGATAGTCATAGCAACGAGATCATGAAAATCACGACCACGGTCACTAACTTTGCATGTACGTCCAGTACCCACCCAATAATTGTTTACCGATGGTGGAGTAGATGGAATTTCACAGTTTAAAATTACTTTTCCCTCTCCTTTCTTATTTGGCTCTGTAATCGCTTCTAAGGCTTTTTGATTTGCTTCATGTACCTTCGTATCATTTTTCTGTTTAGATTGCTGCAATGCGTTATTTTTTCGCTTTTCGTGGCGTTTTAAATGAAGTTCTAGCTCTCTTTCACTCATTCTCATGATTAAGCCCCGATTTCAGTTAATTTATTCAGGAATGCATGACTGGCCTTACCCACGTACTGACACCATCCCCAGCCCTCACGCCAAAACATCCAAAGTCCTTTTTCGTTTTTCCAAACTGTCCCGTCTGTTTCGTAGTGAGTTGCCCCTTCAGGTTTGCATTGAGAGTTCATAGGCTTGCCCCTAGATCAACCACGAAGCCAAGCTCATGCAGATAAGGACCATATTTCTCAGCGTATTCAGGTTTACGGATGTTTGAGCTAATCCGGGTTTCGAATGCTTTTTGAGATTCACCGATGTTTGAGTGCTTTGATTTGAAACTTTGGTAATTGCACAGCTCTGAAACGAAGTAATTCACTTGTGCATCAGACAAGCCTTTGCTTTTCGGTTTTGAAGATTTCGCTTTGGTTGCTGAAAGTTTTTGAATGCGATAGATCCAGTAATTCATCCAACCTTGTGCCGTAGTTTTTTCTCGACTGGTAGACCACTGAGCAAAGTTTTTTAACTCACTCAGAATTTTTGCATCGTCAAGTTTTGGATTGATTCGTTTTGCTTGGTCAGCAAGATCAGTTTGAATCGTGTAGACACCTGCAAGCTCTCTCAAGCTGTACAGATTTTTATTGTCCTCGTGGTATTCGACAGAATCGCTAAAGATTTCTGTTCCTGAGTTATCCACAGGTAGATTATCTTTTTTTATATTTTTAAACTTATATTTAATATTTTCTTTATTAGTGCCCCGTTCAACGGGACTGCCCTCGTCCTGTTTAGCGGTACTAGTCCCGTCACCATCATTAGGACTAGTACCTTTTGTTGGTACTAGTCCCTTTTGTTGGTACTGGTCTAAAGTCAGGGAATAAGAGTTTAATCTTCCTAAATTCCTTGCTACCTCTATAACTCCAACCTCCTCTAATTCTTTGATACATCCCATAACAGTGTCGCGTTTTTTTATACCGCAGTATTTTTGAAACTGAGTTAATGAAATGCTATGTGTTGTGCGGTCAAAGCCCAAAGTTTGACGAATGATAAGTAGAAGGCACTTAAATGCTTTATCACTTAATTCAGCCATCATCTGGCTATCAATTAAAGCGTTGGGAAGCCGCGTATATCCTTCATCTCGCTTTGTCATGGAATTACGCTCTTTATTTGGAAATTGGACTACTTCTCCTTGAGTGGTTCGTAGTACGTGTGCTAAATTTGGCATGGTTTCCTAACCTCATTCGCTTTCGTAGTGGATGGCAAGAAAGTCCAGTTGTTCGCGCAGCTGGGCTTTTTTTTGTGCCTGTGGTTTTGGTGTGACATCTATAAAGCGCGGTGGAGCTTTGAGCTCAAAAGACGTGTCTACGGTATCTGTGGTAAGACACATGAATGAATTGAGAGAATTTAGGTATTCCCGAACAGCAGCGATTTTTTCTCTCATGCAGATACGACTTAATTTTGAAACGTCAGTTTTTTCAGCTCGTGCAATAGCTTCAAACTCTTTCTTTTCTTCATACGTGCATTTGAAAGTAATGCTTTCAGTGAGTTTTTCAGACATGGGCTCACCTAAGGATTTGCGGACACTAAAGAAGAAAGGTTGGCTTTTAATTCACCTTTTGTTGAAACCTCAAATACAGCTTGTGTGCTTAAAGGAATACCTTTTCGCCAATAATTAATTACAGATCGGTCACGCCCAAGAATTCTTGCAAGTTCTGCGTCACTTTTTGCTTTATAGAAAGTCCGTAAGTCATCCACGGTCATGTTTATTTACCTAAACTATATTGTTTAGTTTATTGAACGACAAGTTTAGGATTATGTCAATTTTTTTGTTTAGTATTTTAAACAAATACAAGGCTTCACCATTATGCAAACTACATCAGACAGAATCGCTCAGCGCATGAAAGAACTAGGGCTACAACATAAAGACCTAGTTGCTGCTACTGGGGCTAGTAAAGGAACAGTTACTAATTGGATTAGCGGAGTAAATACTCCAACTAATGAAAGACTGATTAAGCTGGCTCAAGCTCTAAAAACTACTTCTAGCTGGCTTTTAACTGGCAACTCGTCTCCTGAATTTGCACAAGTCGAACCATGGGATAGCAATACCCCACTTGATGATGATGAAATTGAGATTCCATTCTTTAAAGATTTTTCATTTGCATGTGGTGGCGGATCAATCAGTGACGCAATTGCAAACGAAACGCGCAAATTGAGAATGTCAAAAGCAACGCTCAGAAACTTGTCTATTACAAAAGAGAATGCTGTTGCTGCCACGGCCATGGGCGACTCAATGAGTCCAACTATTAAAGATGGCGATACAATCCATTTAGATTTGGGCAGAAAAAATATTAAAGACGGTAAGATCTTTGCTATTTGCATTGGTGGTTTGTTCTACTGCAAACGCTTGTATAATCTACCTTTAGGTGGTGTTCGTATTGTTTCTGACAATGCAACTGAGTTCCCTGAGCTTCATTTGAGCGAACAGGAAAGAATTGATCAACAATTTGAAATTATTGGTTGGGTTTGGCAAATATCTAGTTTAGAAAATTGGTGAGGTTATGATTGATTCATGGATTAACTATCAATATACGAACATATTTGGTTTTTTGATTTTTGCGTCAATTGCGTGGCTTGGAACAAAATCCGATATTGCAAAAGATGTACTCGCTCTTCTTTTGGTCGTTTTATTGCTAGTGCCAGTTCCATTGGTTATGTATGTACATTTCTCAAGATCACACTGGATTGAGTTTATTTTTTGTGGATTTATACAAGCTGGCTTAACCTATTTATGCTTTCTCTTTGTTCGCTATATGTTTAATTATCATAAGAATTCTAAATATATTTTTTGGGAATAATAAAACTGCGAACCCGACGCAGTCCTTTAGTACAGATCGGGTGGAGGAAAATATGGCTTTTTATACAGTTACATATGACTTAAATAAGAAGAAAGATTATGCGAAGTTTCAAGAAGGGATTGTAAAAGTATCGAGCAACCGCTATGTAAAATGTACGTTATCTCAATATGTTATTCAATCCTCTTTGACTGCAACGCAGATTCGAATGGCTTTACACGGTTTTGCCGACAATGACGACTCCATACTTGTTTTGAAGTTAGATATTAGAGAATGGTCATATGTAAATTTGCCAGAGACTGTTCCTAATTGGTTGCAGAAAGCTACGAATGTTGGGAACTAGGCATATCACCAACAACGCCTATGCCTTTGTCAAAGTTTTCCTGATCTTTGAGTATGTCGTCTAAGTTGGTTTGGTTCGCCTCCACTTGAGTATCTTCAAGCAATGTGAACCGACAACCCATAATGCTTACATAAGAGCCTTTTGGGATAATCGCAATTTCTTTTTTTTCACTCATAACAAACTCCATCTAACCCATCCCTGTGATGGGTTTTATTTTGTCTATTAAAAATACCTAAGCCAAATAAAAAAAGAAATGTTTATTTTACTAAACAAAACTATTGACTATAAAAGTTTAGATTACTAAACTAAATCTCGTACCCACAAAAAAGCCCGCAGCGACTGGAAATCTAGCGAGCTTACTCAAAGAGCGAGATAAGTATGAAACAAACAGCATCACATAGTCAAACACCGACATTCGTTAAAAACGAAAGCAATACAAAGCCTGTGCTTTACCAGCACCCCACTCCTGCAGAAATGCGTACCCCTCGTTTAGCCATTATCAAGGCGAATCTTAAAGACTTTGGCATCTTCGCTCTTACTGCATTGGTTCTTTGGTTTGTTATTAGCCTTGCGGTTATGAACGTGTTTGGAGGCTAATCAGATGAATGCATTTGCAGAATTACCGACTGCATCACTCATTGAAAAAATGAGCAATGAGGAATACCACTCACGCCCTGAGTTTAGCTCTAGCCAGTTAAAAGACATGCTGCGTTCTAGTGCTCACTTCTACTCAAACAACATTGCGAAAGAAGTTGAACGCGAAACTAAAACAGCTATGAGTTTTGGAACACTGGCGCACACCCTGTTTTTAGAGCCTGAACAGTTTGAACATGAGTTCATTATCGCGCCTAAGTTTGACCGCCGTACAAAGGCTGGTAAAGAAGAGGCTTTGGCTTGGGAACAGGCCAATCAAGGCAAAATTTTAGTTGATGCTGAACAGGTTGAAGGTGCAAAACGTATTGTGGCCAACCTACAGAAACTCAGCTCTTATGCAGACATGCAGAACAATTACGGCATGGCTGAAGCAAGCATATTCTTTACCGATCCAATCTATGGCTTAGAACTTCGTATTCGTCCTGACTGGCACATTGCACCCTGTAAAGCCTTTCCAAATGGTTTGATCTTGGATTTGAAGACTTCGACTGATGCACGTGCACATGCTTTCTCTAAGAAGTGTTCTGACTTTGGTTATGACCTTTCTGCAGCTATGTACCGTGAGGGCTTCCAGCAGTACTACCGAACAGAAGATAAACCGCCTTTTATTCTGTTAGTTGCTGAAAGTTCAATTCCGCACAACGTCAAGCAGTACAAGGCAGCAGACCTATTTTTAAGTGTCGGTGAATCTCGATACAACAAATCAAAAGAATTACTGGCTGAGTCTCTTCTTATCAATGAATGGGACGGCTACTCACTTGAAATGGAAGATTTATTCCTCCCGCAATACATGACTAAACAAGCTTTAGAAAACGATTTTAACTAATTAGGAATTTTAAAAATGAATGCTCAAACTCAATCTGTCTCACGTATCGAAAATCCATTAAGCAATGGACAAAACCAAATTGTTCACCACAATCAATCAAGCTCTGCATTAATTAGCACGGAAAGTCAGCGTGCGATTGCAGAAGTTCAGGCTGCACTTGCCATTGCTAAAAGTTTTCCACGTGACCGCGTTGCTGCTGTAGATCGAATCTTAAATGATTGTCAGCGATCAGGATTAGCACAAGTTGCCGTATATCAATATGCGCGTGGCGGCACGTCAATTAGTGGTCCAACTATCCGCCTTGCTGAATCACTAGCACAAAACTGGGGAAATATTCAGTATGGTGTGCGAGAGCTTTCTCAAGCGAATGGTGAAAGTACTGTTGAGGCTTTTGCATGGGATGTTGAAACAAATACACGTCAAACCAAAATTTTTCAGGTTCCTCATGTGCGCTATACAAAATCAGGTGGTGCAGTAAAGCTTATTGATCCACGCGATATTTATGAAGCTGTAGCGAATAACGGTGCACGCCGCCTTCGTGCTTGCATTCTTGGAGTTATACCGGGTGATGTTGTAGAGGCAGCGTTACAGCAATGTGATTTAACGCTAAACACTTATGCTGATACATCACCAGAAGGTATTCAAAATATTATTAAAGCTTTTGAGAAGTACGGTGTTTCTAAAGAAGCTTTAGAAAAACGCATACAGTGCCGAATGGAGGCTATCAAGCCAGCGCAGATTGTTAGCTTAATAAAAATTGGTACAAGCTTAAAAGATGGTATGAGCAACCCAGCCGATTGGTTTGATATGAGTTCCCCTTCAGGTGCTGATGCTCAGAGTAACAAAGAAGAGCAAGAAGACTTTGCGGCACTTAAACGTCGCATTCTAACCATAAAATCAAGTGATGAACTTGATGCTTGCGAAGAACAAGTAATGGATCATGCAAACAAAGATGAGCGCAAGCAGTTATTACAATTGATTAAAGCTCAAGCTAAAAAGTTCCAACCTGCTGCCGATGTAGTAAATGACCAAAATTCAACATCAAATGATGTAGAAGAAAAGACAATTACTGAAAAAAAGCCTGAGGCTGAAAAGGAAGAAGCACCGCCAGTAGAAACGGTTCCAGTGAAAAAGCCGACCTCAGCAGAAGTGAAAAAAGACTACTTAGTTAGAATGAATAAAGCTGAAAGCGTAGCGGAACTAAACCAACTGCATGAACAATTCATCATTAATGACGCTTTGACTGGCCCTCACCTAGCCTATTTAAAAGATGCCTATACACAGTACAAGGCTAAATTTAACAAACCTGCTGAGGAAGAAGTTAAAGAAGCACCAGCCATAAACGATATTAAGTCAGCTCAGATCATCGGCGGTTTAAAAATCCAAATCGACAATGCGCAAAATATTACTGAACTGGAAGCCGTTGCAAAGACTATCCGAGACAATAAGCCAAACCTTACGCCTGACCATACGAACGATGTACTTAACGTCTATGTAGCACGTAAACAGTTTTTAGAAAATCAGCTATCCATGTTTGATACAGACGATACCCCTTGGGTAGATAAAGCGATTGCTGAAATTGAAGCAGCCAAAAACCAAGATGAAATTAACAACATCTTTATCGATCCAATGTATGAGGAACAGTCTGATCCTGACCAGCAACGCATTACTAATGCTGCGCAAAAACGCGAATCAGAGCTTTTCGGTAATTAATCAGATAAGGCCGTACTGAGTGCGGCCATTTATAAGGAACTAAGTCATGATTGATGTGCGCGAATTTACCTATGATGGTGAAAATATTGCAGTTGGGGATGAAAACTGGAAGGAGTGGGTTTTATCAAGTGACCCATTTGAAGGTGACATCGGTGATGGTAATAACTTAACAGATAAAATCGTTAAGACACGACAAACAAAACAATTGTGTTCTGATTGCTTATCTATTTGTGAGCCAAATAAATATTCGAGAGTTATTTCAAGTGTTGTAGATGGTCAATTGCTAACAAATCGCTATTGTCAGGAATGTTGTACAGCTATGGCATTTGATGAGCTTCATCAAGATTACAAACAATATGATGATGAGAGTGAGGACTATCCAGAAGAAGAAGTAATGCTAAGTGATGTGCGCCAACAAGTGCGAACGCGAAATGAAAAGATTCTAATTGGGGTTTTGGGTAAACGATACTTTGACAAGCCGAATGATCAACTTTTTAAGGCAATGATCGAAGCACAGGAGCAAAGTCATGATTGATGTATGTGATGTTTGTAATGAGCAATCCTCTAACTGCAGAAAGGATGGCACCATGATCATTTGTGATTCTTGTGAAGAAGAGTTTGATGGTTGTGCTGCTGCTAATGATTGGCATGGTGAAGCACAGGAGCAAAGTCATGACAGCCAAAATCCTTGATCCCTGCTGTGGTTCTCGCATGATGCATTTTGATCGTCACAACCCGAACGTAATGTTCGGGGACATCAGAACAGAAAGTCATATTTTATGTGATGGTCGTACTCTTGAAGTGTCACCAGATCTAGAAATGGATTTCCGTCAAATGCCATTTAAAGATGGTCAATTTAATTTAGTAGTTTTTGATCCACCACACTTGATCAAAGCAGGTAAGCAAAGCTGGTTAGCCCTTAAATATGGAAAACTGAATGGAGATTGGCGCGAAGATATTCGAAAAGGTTTTGAGGAGTGTTTTCGCGTGTTGGACACTGGTGGAGTTTTAATTTTTAAGTGGAATGAAACTCAAATTAAAGTCAGTGAAATTTTAGCTTTGACTGATCAAAAGCCTGTTTTCGGACATATCAGTGGAAAGCGTGCGAATACTCACTGGATTACTTTTATGAAAATGGATCTACCTACAGGGGAATCATGATGGGTGTATTAAAATATACAATCACCATTGAGGCTGATGCACCACCACAAGTCATGCTTGGGCAGAACATTGGTGGTGGGATTGTCAAAGAACTGAAAGAAGTAGAGATGGAATTAGTGTCTGCTGCTAAATTAGCGGAAAAATATAATCTATCAACGACAACCATCCGTGAGCGCCTTGCATCTATTAATCAAGGCACACAAGGGAAATGCTTGTACAACCCTCGCCTAGCGCACGGCATACTCACAACAAAAAATAAAAGAGGCAGACCGAGAGCTAATTAGCTCTCACTGTCATTGAACATTTCTACTAAGTCTTGAGCGTCTGGATTGTAGTAAGTATTAATTAATATCCCAATAGTTTTATGCCCGGTGATCTTTGCTAAAACCTCAACTGGTAATTTCCGAACCTTAACCATTCTTGTGATTGCTTCATGTCGTGAATCGTGGAAATTAATGTGAGGTAGATTCGCTCTTTTTTTAGCTCTCACCCACGTTGCACAACAAATATCTTTGTCGATCGGCACCAGAACGTCATTATCCAAAGGTAATAATGAAAGCAGACGCTTTGCTTCTTTCGATAATGGTACGTTTCGAGACTCGCCATTTTTAGTCATTGGCAGATGTACAAAACCATCTCTCAAGTCTGTTCTACGCATTGCTAGTATTTCACCTTGTCGCATTGCAGTTTCAAGCGCAAATAGAAATGCCCATGCTACATAGTGCTTTGACTTCTCAGGTGTAGATTCACCATCCCAGTCCAACGCTTTAAGCAACACTTCTTGCTGTTCAGGCATGATCCGCTGATTTCGTGATTTTTCCTTACTTGGCATCGGCACAGTTTGCCAAACATTCGACTCAATTAAAAAAAGCTCTTTCAAGGCATAAGTGAAAACAGCCGAATAGATAGCATGCTCATTTCTTAAGGTTGATACTTTGACTTCCTTTTTCCGTTTATTTCGCCATTCAACAATGTCGCTGGGTTTAAAATCGTAAATAGACTTATCAGCAACATTGGGTGCAATGCGATCAAGGTTTTTAATCTTGAGCATAATTGTTCTAGCAGACCGCATATGTCTGCCGTGCTCTTGGTAGTACTTATCGCATAATTGACGAAATGGGTATGCTGGCTTTATTCCTTGTTCTAAATCAGCCTTACCTGTTTTAAGCTCCAGCAGCTTGATTGATGCCCAGTGCTCGCACTCTTTTGCAGTATCTCTGGTCACTGAGTATCGCTGCTTGTCAAAAGTTACAGTGATACGCCAAGTTGACCCACGTTGTATTGGTTTCGGAAGCTTCATTTTTCTTGGTGCAGATTTGGTGCAGATTGCCTTTTATTCTATCGAGAATGTAATAAAAAGAAAGAAAATACAGGGAATTTCGTGCAGATAAAAAATGGATTTTTGTACTTTGATATTCAAATCAACTCAACAACCTATTGTTTTTAAACACTTATTTTTAAAATAATTTTTATATTTGGTGCGAAATTTTATAGATACCACCTAAAATCATTGTATACTACCTTTTTATTATGAAGTCCGAATGTACCAAGCAAGATTTGGACATTCCTCTAGTGAAGTTTGATGAGTACTTTATTACTAATTACCTCCGCACCGAGTTCAATTCATGCATGGCATGCTCTAGGTTTAGCGCAAGCACTGCATGGGAAAAATGAACCCTTTCGAGTGTTTTTCTACCAAGATGCTGTTCAAGTTGCCAATGCCCTGCAATGGGTACCTGACGACCAACGGAATCTATGTTCTGAGTGGCAAAAACTCGCCATTCGCCTACCCGTTTGTGTAAGTGCAGCTTTGGCCCGAGGAATTACCGATGCCGAAAATGCACAGCGTCATCAGTTAGCACAGCATAATCTTGCTACAGGTTTTGACTTGGTAGGCCTAGGGGAACTGGCCGATGCCGTTCAATCTGCAGAGCGCTTAATTCAATTCTAAGTGCTAAGTTTTCAAGAATTTGTTGCTTTTAAAAGGTATATTGTGTGAAATCTGTACTGGTTATTTTAACCCAAGCCAATTTGAACTCTTTGCAAGTGCATGAAAGCCTGTCTGCAACCATGGTTCTTGCAACTTTTGGCTGTGAAGTCAAAGTCTTATTACAAGATGCTGCACTCAGCTTATTAAACAATGCTCAATCATTTGAACCCTTAAAACATGCTTTTAAACTGGCTTCAAACATGGTTGATAGCTTTGAGTTTTATGACTTAAGCCCAATTTGGATTGAAACCAAGAATCAAGCTTCTGCTTTTGTTCAACAAACCGAGCAAGAAATAGAATGTGTTGAACTCAATGCCAATTTAATACAGCAGTTTGACCATGTATTGTATTGGTAAGGAAACAATTATGAGCAAAACACTTTATCTCGTGCAGTCTCCATTTTCCGCGACGGAACAAGTGCTGAGTAAATTACAAAACCTCTATCAATCAGGGGATGATGTGGTTTTAATGGGTGATGCAGCCCTGTATATACAACATACTTTTATTCAGCAGCTAGCTTGTGTATTTGTGCTTGAACAGGATGCTGAAAATATTGCTGCTATCCATTCGAGTAACCTAGAAACCATCAGCTATGTTCGGTTTGCTGAGCTATGCTTAAGCCATAGTCGTTGTATCAATTTAAAATAATTTTGAGTGTTTAGATGAATTTAGAATTAGACCAAGATGGTCATTTGGTTGATTACACCATTTGGAATCAAGAGGTTGCAAAAGAGCTAGCAAAATCTTTAGAGCTTGAATTGACTGATTGGCACTTTGAAATCCTCATGGCAGTGCGTCAGTTTTACCAACAGTTTGGACACTCACCTGCAACACGTCCGCTGATTAAGTTTTTAATGAAAACAGTCAGTGCAGACATCAATAATGCCATACTGCAAGAAAAGTTTAATACTGGGCTTGTAGCGCGCCATCTGAGTCGTTTGGCAGGCGTGCCAAAACCTGCAAACTGTTTATAAACTTAAGCTTGTTTAACGTCTGATTGAGCAGCTAAAGCATCGACATAAACCTGTGTCGGTATCGCTTTGATGTCTTTGGAATGTATGGCATCACCACATTCGTTACAAACCAAATATGGCTGAATGCTATGCCCGCAGGTTTTATGGATAAATTGCACGGGACGACCTAAGCCCTCGTCCATCCATTGATCGGCCCATGTTGCCATGGACATCAGCACAGGGTATAAAGCCAAACCTTTTTCAGTCAAACAATATTCAAAGCGCTCTTGACGATCTGTATAGGGTCTTTTCTCCAAAATATCATGTTCAACCAAACGCTTTAAACGCTCAGAAAGCACATGACGAGTGACACCCAAATTTTGTTGAAAACTTTCAAAACGGCGTGCACCCAAGAATGCATTTCGTAAAATCAACATCGTCCACCGATCGCCAATCACCGACAGCGTTCGTGCAATTGAACACGGTTGTTCTCCGATCTCATCCCATTTCATTGTAAAAAACCAAGTCTCTCTTAGGTCTAACGTTAAAAGATTTAAGACCATAAGAAAAGCCCTTTTTACCCAGCTTTTCTTATGTTGTTTTCACATTTTAGTCGGCTCAAAGACATCTGAACGTCATGAAGACTTAAGCACAGCTCATTTCAGCCTTTTGAGGTTGGTCATGGATCATAAAGTCTTCCATTCCCAGCTCACCTTTTTGATATTCATTGAGACGTTTTTGAATGACATAATACAGCGCCTTTTTGTGTGCTTTTGACAGGTTCATCTGTTGAAGTTGCTGCTTCAGATGCCCTAACAATACATCCACAGGCTGGCTCTCTTCTTCCATCAAATACAGATAGCCAAAAATCGCACCACTTAATAGCGCTTCAAAAGAAAATCCGTTTGAAACATTGTACGCGACCGATGAAAATACACGTTCAAATGCACTCAACTTACGCAGTGGATCACGCCCAACCCGACTACATGGGTCTTTATAGGCATACTGGCAAGATTGATCAAAACTTCGGGCTAAACGCGTTAAATCATTTTTGCGTTTTGGCAGATAGTGCGCCAGACCTTGCGTCACTTCTGCAAGCAGTTTTTCAACATAATACTGCACTCGCGGATCGCCCATCGCTACACCAATGGTCTGATGCCCGAGTAGGCTGGCATACCACGCAGTCATGGCATGTACGCCATTCCATAAGCGGTTTTTAATAAGTTGAATATCTGAAATTTGATCTACCAAGATCATTTGACGCATTTTACTGAGTAAGGGACTTTTGTTTTCCACATAGATTGGCATATCCATTTCAGCATTGAAAAGAATTAAATCCATATGCTGTAAAATATGACTCGGTTGGAAATTTTGTCTTAAATCTTCTACATATTCACTGGCACGGCGTTCTTGATCTACGCTGAGTTTACTGACATCTTCAACTTCAATTTGATTACTCTCGTCATCAAGTTGATATTGCTTAAAAATATTGTATTTAATGCACAGTTGACGATATAGATTTTTATCGCTCAGCTTAGATACCATACGGTTCACAACCGTATCGCAGAAATAGTGCTGCTCTAAAATAAAATCAGCAACAGCATGGTCTGTTAATTCTACCAAGGCTTTACGTACCTGCTCTAGAACCAACTGCTTGGCACCAATTTTATTTAAGATAATTAACAGCGTCAGTGGAGTTTGAACTTGCTCATCTTGCGCCAGATAGCGTGCATAGAGGCCCTGTGCAATGGTTGCAGCTTCACTGGCTAATGCATTTTCAGCTAAACAAATCGCAATTAAACTCGACTCGACGTACATGGCATGCATCTGCTGTAAGTCTTCAGCATCAATAATATGCATATTTTCAATACGCTCATCATAAGACACTTGCCCATAACGTATGCAATATGCGCCAAAAGCATTTACGGCTGAACGGTATAAACTGTTACGTGTAGACGCATAGATTTTTTTAGGACGCGTATAGCCATCCCAATGCGACAGGATTTGTGCAATATAGCCTCCGCCAATGGCACCAAACCCATGAATCCCCACAGTTAGTTGATTTAAAGTTTGAGGAAAGCTTTCTTGTAAATTAGGCATTTCCAGATGTGAGCTGTAGATATCTAATTCTGTTAGATAGTCATACATATTTTCAAAATAATAATTGGCATGTGCCAACATGCTTGCATTGGGTTCTTTAATATCTTTAAACAGTACACAGATGCCCCCAGCATCATGTGCCGAGCGGATACCATTTTCAGAGTCTTCAAACATGAAACACTGCGCAGGTTCGAGGTTCAGTTTTTGCGCTGCACTTAAAAAAATTTCAGGATGTGGTTTCCCCTTTTCAACCTCATCACCACAGACCAAAACATCAAAAAACTTATAAACATTGGCATTGATTAAATACTCTTCAGCAATCGCTCTTCGGCTAGAAGTCGCCACGGCCATACGTAATCCTGCTTTACGTAAGCGTTCTAGAACTTGTACCAAACCTTTTTTAATCGGCACACCATATTGGCGCACTGTTTCTAATTCTAATTCATCTGCTCGCTTACGAATCTCTGCATAGGGAACTTCCTGTCCATATTGCTTTTGCGCCAAGGCTTCCGCACTTCGAGCGCTTAAGCCTAAACATGCCATAAGGTAGGCATCTGAAAACTCGACCCCAATTAGCTCTTTGGATGCCTGTTTCAAGGTTTGAAACCGTAAACGTTCGGTATCAAACATTGTTCCATCCATGTCAAAAAGCGCACCGTGCACAATATCATTCTTAAATTTAAACATTTAGCCTCCGTTTTTATGTTTGCACTTAGACTATACAAAAATCGGGCACAGAGACTTTGATCTGATTTTATGAAACATTTTTGTTTAATTATTGATCAATAAATTGGCATTTAGGCATTTTTTTGTAAGCATAAGGTAATCTTAGGTAATCAGAACGTAATCAAAGTGATCATTTTTTAATAAAGCGTGTTTGAAGATGAAATATCTAAAAATGAATTTGATCTTTATATTCATCAATGATCGATAACCATGCACGTGTTGCAGGATTCATCACCACGGTTGAATTCCATGCCATATTTAAGTTCCACCGCAAGCTTGGTTGTTCCACTAGACTGACGCTGAATTTTGCGCGATCTAACTGCTCACAATAAATTTGCGGCAATAAAGCAATACCGACACCTGACTCGACCATTTTGGCAATAAAGTCCCACTGGCTACTTTTGCATAACACTTTGGGTTCAAAACCAGCCGCCATCGCCGCATCTAGAATCACATGGTTTAAAGTAAAGGTGTCTGCATACAGTAAAAATGACTCTTCTTTAAGTTCAGCAAACTGTACCACATCGCGCTTTCTCCACTGTGAATCGTAGTTGGAAAGCAAACACAACGGTGAATCGATAATTTGAATGCCTTGAATGCTGGGTTTTAACTCGCCCAATAAAATCCCAACGTCAATTTTTTTGGCCAAAATGGCTTCTTCAATGCCTGTTGCACCGACTTCTAAAAAGTTCAACTCAATGTTGGGATACAATTTGTGAAATTTAACAATTAAGGAACTCAACAATACTGAGCCTAAAGGTGGCAACCCCAATCTCAGCACACCTTGTTTCAACCCACGAATTTGATCTGCTGCTTCAAAGATCTGTTGCTCCTGCTGCAAAATCTGCACGGCATGTAGATAAACTTGTTCTCCCATATAGGTCAGTTTGACTTCTCGCTTGCGCCCTGCTTCACCTTTATGAAATAGAGGCAGTCCTATCTCGTCTTCTAATTGTTTTAAAGATTTACTAATAGTGGGTTGAGTCACAGATAGTTCCTCCGCAGCAAGACTAAAACTGTGACTTTTCACCAGCTGCACAAATATTTTTAGCGCTTTAAAATCCAAAATTATTCCAATTAAGCATAATTATTATTTTATTATTCATAATTACAAGATCAGGTCAAACTTAAAATAACACCAACAACTTATACCCTGTGGTCTTCCAATGCTTTCGTTCAAATTGCCTTATCGTTCTACTCTTCAAGTAGCTTTGCTGATTGGGATTTGGTATATCGGAACGCTGATACAAGTCGCCCTGTCTTTACCGATATCAGGTGGGGTCGTGGGTCTAACGCTTTTACTTATTTCTCTGTTAGCGGGTCTATTTAAGCTGGACTGGGTTAAGTCGGGTTCGGATTTACTTTTAGCTGAACTGTTGTTGTTTTTTATTCCTTGTATTATTGGCTTAATCAAATATAAACATCTTTTTCTTACCCAAGGTTGGCAACTGGTTTTATCTATTGTCCTTGGGACCATTTGCGTGATGACCTGCACTGCCTACTGTGTTTTCTTGGGCTTTAAGCTTGAAGCCAAGTTTCAAAAAAAGTCCAAGCAGTCACATCAGCTGAAAAGTCAAATTTAAGGAACGATCATGCATATTCATTTCGTTGCCTTGATCTGTTTTATCGGAACGGTACTGGCCTATCTTTGGGGTAAAAAGTTTTATCAGAAACACCCGTATGTATTGCTCTCACCAGCGATTTTTATTCCCTGTCTGATTATTTTGTGTCTAGTGTTTTTCAACATTCAGTATGACAACTATATGTACTACAGCAAATGGTTAGTCTGGATGTTAGGCCCTGCAACGGTCGCGTTTGCCATTCCGATTTATGAATATCGCAAAGTCATTCAACAGCATGCTTTTTCAATTGCTTTAGGCATAATCGTGGGTATGTTGGTTGGTGTAGTCAGCTCTTTTTACTTGGCACGTTTATTCCATTTCGATGCTGCAACCAGTTATAGTTTGATGAGCCGCTCTATCTCTACCCCTTTTGCCATGGAGGTCACTCAAGCCGTCGGAGGCTCAGTCGAGCTGGTGATTTTATTCACTGTGATTACGGGGATCGTTGGTGGACTCTTGGCCAACACCGTATTACTTGTTCTAAAATTGGATTCTAAATTTGCTCAAGGTGCGTCATTAGGTAGTGCCGCACATGGTTTTGGTACCAGTACTGCGTTCAGACGTCATAAAGAAGAAGGTGTCGCGGCCTGTCTCAGTATGGTTTTGGCAGGTATTTTCATGGTGCTGTTTGGCCCAAGTTTAATTCACGCTGTCGTTTATCTTCTTGGTTAAACACCATCAATAAAGGATCTCATGCCACACTACTGAGATCCTTGTTGGCTTGTATGTGTTTAAAGCTAAAGTACAGCATCAGCCCCGTCATCAACGCCAATAGAAAATAATAGGGTAAATGTTGATTCCATTGATATAAGCCTGTACTTAGTAAAGGTGCAAAAACGAAACTCAGTGCTTGCGTAGCTGTGCATAAACTGGCAATTTTAGTTTGTAGCGTGGCTGGTGCGGTTTGGGCTGCCCCTGTGGTAAAAGCTGGAATTAAACAGGCCACGGCGATGCCGTAAAAAACATAAGCCGCTTGGAAAGTCCAAATCTGACCAGCACTCAGTGAAAGTAATAAACCTAAAACCATCGTCACAAGACCGATCCAAAGTAATTGTTTAATTGACCATTTAAACCATTTTGAAATCGCCAGTTGCATCAAAACGAGCGCTATCCCCACAATCAATGAACACTGAGAAAAATACACTGCACTCTGATACGTGTCGAAATGGAATCGATCTTGGATATAAAAACCAGCAGTTAAATTCAGGGTGACAATCGCGACATATAAGCTAAAACCCAGCAATAACCAAATCCCTAACTTTGACCATTGCAGCTTTTCTGTAGACACGTCTTGTAATTTAGCTGTGGTTTCGTCCCATTCTTGTGTCTGTGATGCTTGCTTTCCTTGAAAGCCTAGTACAATCCAAGCAGCCATACTCGTTAGAATAGCCACTGCGCCCCATAACGGTGTCAACATGCTCCATGTCAGCAATAATGTCGTCGCTAAAGGACCTATCACCACGCCTAAACTGTTCAGCGCGCCAAACTTCGCCATATTCTGGCTACGTTCCTGTTCACTGTGAAAAGCCGTCATGACATAACTTTGCAGCGCAATTTGTGGCATCGCCATAAAAAAGCCAGTACTGGCACGGGTCAATATCAATAAACTAAACAAAGCAGCAAATGAAATGGCATAACTCAGCCCATAACTGAGTACCGCCGCAAATAAGCCCCAAGTGATCGCCATACCGATAAAACCGATACTTAACAATTGATAAATGCTGATTTTTTGAGTTTGTTTAGAAATATAAATAGCTGAGATGGCCATCACCAAAGCACCAGCCGAAACCAACGCTCCACCTTGCAGTTCCGTCAAGCCCAGTTGCCGAATAAACGGCGCAAGTAAAGGTAAAATCATCGAAAAACAAGCGCCATTGGCAAGGCTGCCTGCAATAAAGATTTTGTTATTGCTATTCATTTTATTATTTAAACCATTTCTTAAGGCGAGATTACAAAGCAAAGAGGTAGCTGAAAGCTACCTCTGGTTGTGCAATTAGTATTTTAATGTGTAGCTCAAACCATAGGTTCGACCTTGAGCAGGTAAGCTTGAAATAGCACCATAAACTGACTCCACCGCTTGACTATAGACTGATTTGTAGTCCGTATTCCAAACGTTATATACACCAAATCCGACCGTACCTGGGCCTGCTTTGGCATTGGCTATGACGTCCATTGTTGCGAAACCTTTGATTTCAGCAGGAACCGTTGAACCGTACTTTACAGCATCTTTTTTGGCTTTATCAGTACCACCGATAGCAAGTGCTTGAACACGCAGGCTCATATCGTTGTTAAACTGCCACTCAGAAAATGCTGTACCTTTCAGTGGTGCAACACGGATTGCATCTAGCTCTTGCCACTTTCCTGCGGTATTTTTAAATTGTCCGCGGGTATAAGCCATGGTTCCACCCACTGTCCAATTTGGCTGTAGTCGATATGACAGATTTCCTTCAACACCATAAACGCGCTCATCGGTATCTAGGACTTCAATCGTGTAGTTGGGACGGCCAAATTTTAAACTTTTATCTGAGTCATTATAGAAAGTGGTGACACTCGCATTTAAACCGTTTGCAGCTTGTACACGCCATCCCAGCTCATAGTTATTGACTTTAATTGGATCAATAGTTTGACTATTCACAGTAAAACTTGCGGGTACATCACGAAGCATACGTTGAATATCAGGTAAATTGGATCCTTGAGAAAAGTTTGCAAACATTTGTTGAGCATCTGTTAAGTGATAAACCGCGCCCAAATTAAATAATGTCGCATCATGCTTTACCTTACCGCCATTTAAAGTTTTGGCTTGGTAGCCTGGCTGCAAGTCCGCTGTAATTGCCTCCATATACGGCGTCGATTCCTCTACTTGGCTTTCTACACGCTCATAACGTACCCCTGCTTTTAAACCTAAACGATCCGTTACATCAAAGTCCGTTTGCACAAAAGTACCCAACTTTTCTGTTTCTACATCAGGTCCAAAAGCATAATAATTAAAAGGTTTATAATTTAGACCGTTGCTGGCAACAAATACAGCACTATCATACATTTGAATATTTTGTTCATCTTGTTCATTTTCATAATCAATGCCGTAGCTGAGTCCCAAATTGCGACCATTTAAATCAAACTGTTTCTGCAAAGCAACACGCGCACCGTACACATCAATATCTGTTTCCGATTGATAAACGAGGTATAAACCGCCACCCATTGCTTGAGCTGAAGGAAACCAACGCGCCTGTTCGTTACGATAATACGCTTCGGCATTTAAGGTATGACCCAATACATTTTGATTTTCATATTGTGTATTAAATGCATAGCGTTCAGTTTGAGGTTGAGTCTCAAGTTGCATGCCTTTAACTGCAGCAAGGCTGGCTGTATAGGTCGGGTCTCGTTTTACATAAGCTAAATCTGGACCATAGTCAGGTCCATACTCACTGTCTTGTTCATCATTAAAATATTGTGCACCAAAACTTAAACTTTGTTCATCTGAAATATTCCACGTCAAACGACCATTGAGGTCCAATGTGTCCGTATCTTGACGGTCAGTCTGCGCAACCTCAGGTCCTATGCGGTTGCCATGGCTATCCTGAATTTCACCGCGTGTGGTATAACTTGCACCGAAGGCTCCTTGCAATGCCCCTTGATTAAATAAGACACTTTGTGATGCTTCATAAGCCATAGCATCAGCTTTAAAGTTATTACCCGCCGTCACCCCAACTTTAGTTTCAAAGCTAATTGGGTCTTGACCACCACGTTTAGTAATAATATTAATAATCCCGCCTGTTGCTCCAGAGCCATAAATACTGGTCGCCCCTGAAACCACCTCAATACGTTCAATCATAGACGGTTGAATGCTATTTAATTGGCGTGAACCATCGCGATAACCCGTTTGTGGCACACCATCAATCATGTATTGCACCACACGACCGCGCATGGTCATGCCATAGTTTGATGTTGTTCCACTACTCGGTGTAAGGGATGGAACCAGTGTTCCCAAAATATCGGCAATGCTCTTGCCAGCATTGGCCTGTTTCTCAATTTCAGCTTGATCGATGCTATAAACAGTGCCTGCAATGTCCGCAATACTCTTTGCAGAGCGGGTTGCTGTCATCACAATCGGTGCAAGTTGTGTGGTTTCTTTTTGTTGGGCTTCAACACCGCTTGTCTGACTTGCTGAATTTGTTAGAACGTTATCTTGAGCATATAACTGTGTACATACAGCCAGTGTTAAACAAGTCAACTGCATAGGTAACATAAAACGGTTCATTTCTTTTTCCTTTTATTAAACTTCTTGATTCAACAGTTTTTGTTGAGTTTTTTGATGACGTGTAATGATGTATTGGCTCAGTAGTACACTGACTACAGACGCAACCGCCAACACCACATAAAAATTGCCATAGCCAAGTGCTTTGGCTAAAAAGCCCGATGCGGCTCCCCCGATGAAATAAACCAACAGTTCAAAGCACACTAAAATGGTGAAGTCGGTGCCTGCCTGTTCTTTGGAACTGCTTTGCATGAAATAGGCATATAACGAAGTCATCGCGACATAACGAATCGCAAGCATGACAATGACAAATCCCCCCAAGAGCAGATGCCACTGGTTTAACCAACCCAAAATAATGGCTGCACCAATCAGCCCATACAACGCTGTTCGGCACCACCCCGCCCAAATGAGCAATTGTGTAGCCTGAATTTTTTTCAGTAAAAATGCGGCACTCACAGCAGCCAACAAACCAACACCTGCTCCAATCACAGACATCAGTAGCCCAATTTGGGCAAGCGTCCATTTTTGGTCAATCAGCATTGGATTGAGCATCGCCATTGCTGGTGCTTCTACCACGCGATAACACAGGATCAGTGCCAAGGCAGATAAAATTTCAGGGCGTTTAAAAGCACGGACTAAGCTTGGAGCTTGTTTAACAATATTTGCCTGTTCGTTTGCATTTTCTTGAATATAAAAAACAGCAAACATCGTTAAAGCGGTCATGAGTGCTAAACACACCAATGCGCTTTCCCAACCGTAATATTGGTATAGCCATAATGTCGCTGCACCCCCCAACATACTCCCCAAAGCAACCCCTATACTCTGGGCCATACTGCCTAGACGATATTCAGACGCTGAAAAGGTTTCTACGGTATAACCATCTATGGCAATGTCTTGAGTCGCCGCAAAGCTTGAAATCCAGAAGCCAATCACAACAAACACCACCAGCCCATAAGAGAACTGGGTAAATGCCAAGGCCAATACCCCAAGTACTAGGGCTATTTGTGTAAAGAGCAGCCATGTTTTTCGTTTACCTAACTTCTTGATATAAAGTCGGTCAATGAGTGGCGCCCATAAGAACTTAAACGCCCATGGAATATAAAGTAGCGACAGCATTCCAATCCAACGTAAATCTACCCCCTGATGTCGCAAAATAGCGGGCAATGCCACATTGTAAAAATACAAAGGCAAGGCATGTGCCAGATATAAAACAATGACAACGGCTAAGCTCAAAGCTGAGATTTGGCGTGTTGCTCTTTGTGTATTTAGGTTTTGCATATCCACCTCTGCACTGCCCATTGCAGTGCATCAGAATGATCAAGTGTGACGTAGTAAGGCACCCGCCATGCAGCATGCAGTGAAGGTGTATTCAGTCGTTGTTGATCGGTTGGGTCTTGTGCAATTCGAACCAAACCCAAGCAGTATTGAAAAAAAAGTTGTTTGTATTTTTTGTACCAAACCGCTTGCAGTTGACGGTATTCCTCAGGAAATTCCGTACCGATATCGGTTTGCATGACCAAAACAAAGTGCTGTTTTTTTAAGAAAAAACGTTCGACATGACTGAGCCATTGTTCAAATTCGGCGACAGTGACATGCGCTGAAAAGCGCATGTCCATGATTTGTATATGTTCTGAGCTATAGCTCATGTAAGTTCCTCAATCCTATTGAGTGGGTTATGGTTTTGCATAAATGCATTTGAATCAGCTAAATACCCTCCAAATTTTTCATAGAATTTTTGTTTAAAGCAGTAATACAACATGGCCGTTTTTTCAGGCATCGGGATCAAGCGCTGCGCCTCATAGCACATTTCTTCGACCACTGCGGCATAGGGTTTAACCGTATGGTCAGGCTCCCCGACAATTTTGTCGGAAGGTGCATTTTCAAAAATATAGAAACCTAATAGCCGCATTACTGGACGCAAGTAGCCTTTACCAAAAGCCGACTTTTCACCAAACAGTAAGTGCCACCCAAGGTCTAAATCATCACCATCGTAATAACGTCCTAGACGGTCACGCTTACCTTCATAGATTTCGGTATAACCCACATCCTGTCCATCCACCCCAACGATCAACAAACGGTGATGGTCATCGGCCAGCATTTTTTCAAAATACACCGCGAGATCAATTTCAGACTTATTCAGCTGCCACTGTGGAATAACATGGGGCTCATGCATCCATTTATGTAACAGTGCTAAGTCCTGCGGATACTGTACTTGGCGCAAGTAAAATTGCGTCTCATTCTCATAGTATTCGTAGAAATCGGGAAGTTGCTGTGAAAGTGTTTTCATATGGTAGCCTGCTAATTTTTGAGTGTTTTATGATGCGATACGCTTTGTGGTTGTATCGTCAGTTGACTTGGATACCTGCTCTGACCATCGTTTTAAGGTTTCAGGGCTGACAGGATTGGCAATTGGATCTAAAAATACAGGGACAGGACGTTCTGCTTCATCGTTATAACTGGTAGTAAATAGACGCACTCGGTTTAAACAAATTTTTTCAAATTCGGCCCTAAACATGGCAAATTTTTCAATGCGTTCTGCCAACTCTGGATGCGCCTGATGAAAAGCATCAATGACCGATGAAATGGTTTGCCAAAATTCAACTTCACTATGCTCAGGGTAGTCTTGTAGGAATACATTACAGATATAACGGTAATGCACCATAAATAGCCCAGTGAAAATAAAATGGCTGAGTTCATGCGCAGGATGACGCAGTAAAATTTGTCCTTCGATAGGTAAACTGGCCAATTCTGGAAAGTCTTCATCAACCAAATTGATATCATCAATAAAGTCTTTCAGCACCATTTTCTGCGGTACGCCATTGGCATGAATAAGCATGGTATTTTCCCCATGTGGAGAAAAAGCCAAGCCATATTTGTACAAGCAGATTAAGAGTGGAGTAACAGATACTTCGGCAAAGCGTTTTAACCACTGCAACGGACTCAAACCTGACGCCTGAATCAATACAGCTAATATTGACTGGCCATTGATATCTCGATGTAATAAAGCCGCTTGAGAAAGTGCCTGTTCACCTGTTCCAATCACTGGATCTACACTTTCACGCCACAAACATCCAAACAGTTCTTTAAACTGATACGGCGCACCTTCAATCTGATCAAAACAAGGCTGATGAATAGTCAAAGTTGCCACTTCACCTAAGAATGCAACGCCTGACTGTTTCAAGTCTGAATCTTGAGATTGAATCTGCTTTAACCAAGCTGTGACGGCTGGAGCTGCTAAGTTTCGTTTAGACGGCAACCCACGATACACCGCAGTATTGAAGATACTGACAGGTAGTTTGACATAATGACGCTCAGGCTGACTGATATTGCAAAGCGTACGAATCGACTGCATAGGTACATAATCATCTTGCCCAACGCCTAGTTCAATAATGCGCTGATCCACGATTTCATTGGCATAAGTTGGCACTAACCATTGATGCCACTGCCATGCATGTACTGGAATGAGGAAATAATCACGACAAGAGCTGCCTCTCTCATGTAACTGTTGTTCAAAGCTTTCTAACTCTTCTGCATCCAACTCATATTGATAAAGTGTCCCCGCTTGCCACTCCTCGGTAGAACGGAACTCTGCCAAATCACGATGCACCGCGAGCCACAGTACTTTGACCGTTGGCGAAAGTTCAGGAGCGGCACTTAAGTAGTCGTCATAACCAAAACCCATACGACCCTTGCTCATAATCAACCACGGATGACCACGGAGCATGCCTTCAATTTCATGATGCGATGCCGTCAATGCTGCTGCACTGCTTAAACGACGTTCATCAAATAAATGCGCCTCGGCTAACCATGTATTGTTCATTTCTTTGATGAGATATGCCTTGGTAAAGGGCTTAACTTCGGTTTGATTTGAAAATGCACGAATAAAAGTATGTAAGTTCCATGCAGGCAGGTCTTCAACCGCGCTCAATTCACGTACTGAACCCTCCTCAATCTGCCAATGTCCCAATAAATAGTTTTGTGCTTTAAAAGTATAGGTTTGATCATCCAACGTCAGCTGGTAACGATTG
>Ga0207918_100020_pt1 | contig 54257 bp, 47 predicted proteins | sample DeeseametaMP0440_FD_184211 | JGI IMG/M metagenome (GOLD analysis project Ga0207918, IMG submission 184211) | Marine microbial communities from the Deep Atlantic Ocean - MP0440 (SPAdes) | ecosystem: Environmental > Aquatic > Marine > Oceanic | place: East of Rio de Janeiro, Brazil, South Atlantic... | reverse complement strand
CTATCTTATCATAATGATTTGAATTGTCAAGACTTTTTATAATTTGTTTCGCCAGGTTAACTGGGTTATTAATGTGTAATCTACACATCTCTCACTGCCAGTCCGTCTGATGAGGGCGTATTATAGAGGGTTTAACTTTTGTGTCAACCAATTTATACATGTTTTTAAAATTATTTTACAGCCATTTGAAATTTTAAGTATTTTCAATAGGTTATGAATTGGTCGATTGGTGAGCATAGTAGAGAGATGAGGACGGATTTCCCTTGCAGTAAGAATATTCTGCTTTAACAGCTATAGACCTTTTACTATTTTTCAGATTTTTCCGTCTATTAACACAATTCTATTCACCTTATAACTTACCCATCCTCTCAAAAAACGCCTTATACGCCGCGACTTTCTTATCCAACGATAAGGGATAGGCGCGTGAGGTCGATGGTAATCTATATAAGGTTAAGTCATTAACATCCATTTTTTTATTATCTGCATCCTGCCATTGATAAGGGTAATCCATACTTTGATTGGTTTTTGGATGTTTTGATTTGGCAATTGGCTTATCTAATAACCCAAGTAGCACTTCGGTCGCCTTGCCTCCTGTCGTGAATAATGTCGCTACCTTTGGCACTTGCGGCAAGATACTATCCAAATCAACTGGCGTCACCACGGTTAGGTTTTTATCCGAAGCATTGCCAGTCTCTCGAATAGCCTGCTTGACTGTCGGGCAAGAAGCGATGCCACGCTCGAACATAAAATTGCGTATGCGCTCAGGGTCAAAGCGCTTCTCATCGCCGACTCTAAAATAGTTAGCGTCATCAAAAAACACTCGGCCATAGATACGCCACATATCATTATAAAAATTGGGATAATGAAAGCTCATTGCCCATTTATCGCTAGTCGGCGGAAACGTACCCATCATCATGATAGTCGCATTTGGTGGTAAAACAGGCGCAAAAGGATGATTTTCAATTTCTCCTGATGAGCTCTCGGTTGCTACTATCTCGTTATTAGCCTTGTTATTAGCGTCTTCTTGGGTGTTTGATGGTGTTATAGTCATGATATTCTTCATCAGAAAAGCGGTTTTTTTGGTATCATAGCAAGCCTAGACACTACTGCACTTATGATAATTTTATACAGTCAAACTTAGTCGATTCAAATAGTGCGACAATATGACAATAATATAGTCGCTTAGCCTGAGCGGTTTAGGCTTGGCTGCCAATTGTGAGTGTCTAACTGATCACTTTTGGTGACATTACACTCTTATACAAGTAGCACGTTTATTTGATTTGCATGGTCATTGAGGTTTTTATTTTACTATCAATGAGACCAAACAGAGTTAAAGTGGGGTAAGTGTTTGTATCTTTTTATATTAATAGCAACCGCAATGACTGCGCACGCATCAGACAAAAAACCAAGAGAATACTTATGAGTGATTTAAACAACGATTTAAACATTACGGTCATTGATCATCCATTGGTCCGTCATAAACTCAGCCTCATGCGCGAAAAAGACTGTAGTACTTATAAATTTCGTACATTGACTAAAGAGCTTGCACGCTTGATGGCTTATGAAGCAAGCCGTGATTTTGAAATTGAGACCTTCCCAATGCAAGGCTGGTGCGGCGAAATCACGGGTGAGCAAATCATTGGTAAGACTGCGACGATCGTGCCGATTTTGCGTGCAGGTATTGGCATGCTTGATGGGGTGCTCGATCTGATCCCTACTGCTAAGATTTCTGTGGTCGGCTTGCAGCGTGATGAAGAAACGTTGCAGCCAGTACCATTCTTTGAAAAATTTGTCAGTCACATGGACAAGCGTCCTGCGCTAATCATTGATCCAATGCTAGCTACGGGTGGCTCAATGGTTGCGACCATCGAGATGCTAAAGAAAAATGGCTGTACTAATATCAAAGCATTGGTATTGGTAGCTGCGCCTGAAGGCGTCCGCTTAGTTAATGAAGCACATCCTGACGTGACTATCTATACCGCTGCGTTAGACAGCCATTTGGATGAGCACGGTTACATCATCCCAGGTCTAGGCGATGCGGGCGATAAAATCTTTGGTAAGCAGTTATCAAATAGATAAGTCTCATTAGGGTAAATAAAGCCGTCATCAAGTTTATGGCAACAGCAGACAACGTCAATAATAAGGATAGATCATGAACGTATTGATTACAGGAGCGAGCGCGGGTTTTGGCAAAGCGTTGGCAGAGCGTTTGGTGGCTAATGGTCATCGCGTGATTGGTTGCGCTAGACGTATCGATAAGCTGAATGCTTTAGCAGAGATTTTAGGTGAGAATTTTTTACCTGTGGTGATGGATGTGAGTGATACGGATTCTATTCCGCAAATCATTGCTGACTTGCCTGAGGACTTTAAACACATTGATGTCTTGGTTAATAATGCAGGATTGGCGCTGGGTACAGAGCCTGCTCACAAAGCCAGTCTCGATGATTGGATGCAAATGGTCGATACCAATGTTAAAGGTCTAATGTCATTGACTCATGCAGTCTTGCCAGCGATGGTCGAGCGCGATAGCGGATATATCATCAATGTCGGCTCGATTGCTGGTAGCTGGCCATACTTTGGTGGCAATGTATACGGCGCAACTAAAGCCTTTGTCAAACAATTTAGCCTAAATCTACGTGCTGACCTTGTCGGTACGCAGGTGCGTGTGACCAATATCGAACCGGGCGTAGTCGCGGGTACTGAGTTTTCAAACGTGCGCTATCATGGTGATGACGATAAAGCAGCTAAAGTCTACGATGGCTTTAAGACCATGACAGGTGAAGATATCGGCGATATATTACTGTGGTTGATTGAATCGCCTGCGCATATCAATGTCAATCGTTTGGAAGTGATGCCAGTCGCGCAAACCTATAACGGTCTAACGGTGGCTAAAAAAGACCGTTAAAAGCGCATCTATTTAACAATCAACGTAACTCGTAAGACCGAAGCAATATAGATGACTCTATATTGCTTTTTTTTATGTCCTCAATTGTTACCTCATTTACCAAGCGTAAGTCCTGAAAGTCCATAATCAATACTTCATTACGCAGGCGCTCGCTAGTGCGCTTATTATGACGTATGGGAAACCCTAATACTTGCTTACCGACGATGGTGATTTGATTAACGATTACCTTTGAATGAGAAACCTGATGAGTTGCCATTTTTTGTGCGTTAATGATTGCCGTGGCTGGATTGACGGTGGTGGTGAGTAGCTTTGTTTGTCGTACCACTTTTGGCATCTCTCCTGCAAAAAATAATACCTGACCTAATGGCATATATTGCGCATGGTGGGTCAGCTCTTGACGAAACAAAGCGGGCATTTCTACATTAAAACTGTCTTCTGTTTGTTGATAAAACGCGGTAAAGTTGCGATGCAAATACCGTCCGAATACTGTGGTATTGATCCATTCTTGATAAATATCGTTCGCCAGTAGTCGTTTGGTAAAAGTATTGGCATCTATCGTGACCTCATTATCCAACATCGACAATAAAAGCGCTTGTGGACTGGTAAATGTCTGCTGCTCCCAGACCTGTGGATACAAGCTACTATCCAATGACGACAATATCGATTTGCTCATACCCTTCTACCCTTATCAGTTATCGCTACTGCTTTTACCGTTAGCTAAATTCTATGCTATGGTCAGATGACTGCTTCAATATAACAGTCTTTTATTCGCGGTATGAATACGTTTGTAAAAATACATCTTGACCACTCAACCAAGATGGCTTGATAACCAAAAGTGATGTCATTCTATGAAAAACCTCCTTTTTTCTCTACCCGCATCATATCGATTACGAACAATCGATATAAAGACAGCTGATGGTACGGCGCTACCCATATCTGTCATTGGGAATGGTAAACCCATCATGATGATGCATGCTTATGGCATGGATGCGCGTGAGTTTTTACCTTTTATACTGCCACTGATTGGTAAATATGAATTTTACTTGCCACATTTTCGAGGTTTTGGTGCGGCAAAAAATATTGAGTTGACGCAGTTTGATTTCGTGCATCAGTATGCTGAGGATATTGATACAGTGATTGAGCACATCTGCCTGAGTCGTCACGTAGAGTCATTACCTGTGGCCGCGATTTCGATGGGTGCGCTTGTGATGTGGTCATATTTTGAACGTTTTGGTACAGCCAGAGTCAGTCGCTATCTAAATATTGATCAAAGCCCTGTGATTCACAATCAACCAGATTGGCAAGGCGGATTGTTTGGGGATCGGCAAAAAGAGAGGTTTGCCGTGTTTCAAGAAATTGTCGATAGGACACTGCCGTACGCGCACGTTGAACACTTTACGCACTTGCCGTTTTCTCTCAAGCGCCGCGTGACAGATGTCGAAAGATTGTTTTCTTTACTGTCTGTCAGCCGTCCACGCTCAAAAGCTGTCGTACAAGCACTTACTCATCAAAACGATCATAAGCTGGCATTTTATAATCACCAAACATGGCAACACAAAATGCGCTGCCTGCAGGCGTATCTCGCCATACCTTATGATTTTCGGGCAGGTATAGAAAACGTCACCATCCCAGTGGTCAGTCTCATTGGTGGTCAATCAAAACTCTATGATCCCAATTGGCAGCAAGAAATCACACGTATGCTACCCAATGCTCGTGACGTCATCCTACCGCGCTCAGGACATGCCGTCCCTATGGATGAGCCGATTGGTTTTCATAAGGTGTTAAAGAAGTTTTGTGAGAATGATTTACGAGTCGCAACCAAAAAGCGACTTAGTAAAGTCGCTTTTTTAGGAGATGCTGCCAAGTTCAAGAGTTAATCCACTAGGGGTTTTATCAGCTCAAATCTAGGCACTTCTGTGCCACTACGCATCACAGTTTCAGCAAACATCGACAGCGGTCGTACCCATACGCCGTACTCACCATAAAGACAACGATAAACGACTAAGGCTTCTTCGGTTTCTGAGTGCTGCGCGGTATGCAATACTTGGTAAAGATTGCCTTTATAGTGTCGGTAAATGCCTTGGGGTACCGAATTTTGATTTTTTTGAGACATAAACCACTCATTTATATTGATAATTAAAAGATGCTTTGTACTTTTGCTGCAAGCTTGGGTTTTATACCCGCCCATTCAGAATAGACCATACTATACATCACGGTATCTGAAATAACGCCGTCACGGCGTACTCGATTGCCACGAATCACACCATCCTTTTTGGCACCTAAGCGCTCGATGGCTTGTTGTGAGCGATGATTATCGACATCTGTACGCCAGCCTACGGTTTGATATTGTAGCGTTTCAAATATATAAGTGAGCAGTATGAGCTTGCAGGTGGTGTTGACATGCGTGCGCCAGTAAGATTTGGCATACCAAGTATAACCAATCTCTAATCTTTTGGTAGTCGGCAAAATGTCATGGAAGCTGGTTGAGCCAATCGCTTTACCAGTACGCTCATCAATGACGGCAAAAGCTTGCCTATCCGTCATTGAATCTGCAACATTAATATAATCCATGACCTTGTCTGGCTCAGGTATAGACGTCTCGTTTATCTGCCACAGCGCACCATCTTGGCAAGCTTCAATCAAGTCAGTGGCATGAGCGAGCGTTAATGGCTCAAGGGTAATGTCATTGCTCGATAAGGTAACCCGTTCTAGCATTTATCTCTCCTCAAGCCATTATTGATGTGAGCAAGCGCTTAAGCAATCGTCACTTTTGCATAAGCCTTTTTACCAGCTTGAATCACAACTGTTTGACCTGAGGTTAAGCTAAAGCCAGCATTGACCACCTCACCATCGACTTTGACTGCATTGCGCTTGATCATGTCTTTTGCCGCTGCACTATTCTTAGTCAAACCTGCTTGGTTTAATACCTGTGTGATAAACAAGGCTTCTTGACCCTCTTCAAGCGTCAATGTCACTTCTGGCAAATCAACGGGCAACTCACCATCTGCTAGGACATTGCCTGCTGATTTATGCGCGTTGGCAGCGGCATCCGCATCATGGAAACGCTCAATCAATTCTTCGGCTAGGATACGTTTGATTTCTTGTGGATTACGACCAGCTTCCATTTCCGCCATCAAGCCTTCGATCTCGTCCATTGGCTTAAAGCTCAAAAACTCAAAATAGCGTTGGATTAAGGTATCTGGCATCGATAGAATTTTTTGGTACATGGTGCCTGGTGCATCATAGATAGCAACATAGTTTCCTAGTGATTTGGACATTTTATTGACACCGTCCAAACCTTCTAAGATCGGCACCGTAATACACACTTGCGGCTCTTGACCATAACGGCCTTGCAACGTACGACCCATCAATAAGTTAAAGGTTTGGTCAGTACCGCCAAGCTCAACATCCGCTTTTAGCGCGATAGAATCATAGCCTTGTACCAATGGGTAGAGGAACTCATGAATTGAGATAGGTGTTTGCGATGCGTAACGTTTCGAGAAGTCATCGCGCTCAAGCATACGCGAGACCGTCTGCTGGCTCGCAAGCTGAATCATATCAGCGGCGCTCATGTCACTGAACCACTCAGAGTTGAAGACCACGCGGGTTTTTTCTTTGTCCAAGATTTTGAATACTTGCTCAGCGTAGGTCTTAGCATTGGCTTTGATTTGCTCATCAGTCAATGGCGGACGCGTGCTATTTTTACCAGAAGGGTCACCAATTTTAGCGGTGTAGTCACCGATTAGAAAATAAATCTCATGACCCAAATCTTGAAAATGCTTGAGTTTATTGATCAGTACCGTATGACCTAAATGCAAATCAGGCGCGGTCGGATCAAAGCCTGCCTTGATACGTAGCGGACGGTTGAGCTTTAGCTTAGCCACTAAGTCGTCTTCAGATAATATCTCTTGCGTACCGCGCTGAATTAGGGCCAGTTGTTCTTCTAGGGTGTAGGTTTGATCGGTCATGGTTCTCTCTATATGTCGCTTGAATTGGGATTTTTAGGAATATTGGTTACTGGCGCAACCCCTTATGACGTTTAGCAGCTCAAAGGGTTAGAAAAAATGCTAGAATTTGACGGATATACTAGCGTTTTTTAAGGTAAATTGCCATGACCAACCCCGCATCCATTGCTGACACTGAACACAATGCTATCGCCGACTTACTTATGAATAATGGTTTGGGTAATGGCTCAGACGATATTGGCGACTCAAGTTATGATGCCAACTACGCCACCCTGACCGACGCCCTTGAGCAAACGGTGTTTGAAAGCTTCGATGATGGTTTATATATCGGCATGATGTCAGGCACCAGTTTGGACGGGATGGATGCGGTTATTTGTCAGTTCAGTAACGACATGGCTGATAAAGAGACTACCAACAAAGAAAGCATCAGTAATAAAGACAGCACCCAACCGCCAATGCAGCTGCTGGCGACGTATAGTCAAGATTTTCCACCGCGATTGCGTGAGGTCCTATTGGCATTATGTCAGCCCAATGGTGTGAATCAACTCGTACCAGAGGCCGATGAGCCAACTAGCGAGCTTGACTGGTTTGGTTGGGCAAGTCGCGAATATGCGGAATTTGCCAGCGAAGTAGTCAATACCTTATTACAGCAAGCAGATATCGATGCAGAATCAGTACTGGCGATTGGCTGTCATGGGCAAACGGTACGCCATCGTCCGCAGATGGGTTTTAGCTTGCAATTGGTCGATGCCAATATCATCGCTGAGCGTACAGGCATTAGCGTTGTCAGTGATTTTCGCCGCCGTGACATGGCAGTTGGTGGACAAGGTGCGCCTTTGGTGCCTGCCTTCCACCAAGCACTGTTTGGCACATCCGATAACACACGCGTGATATTAAATTTGGGTGGTATTGCTAATATAACCGTCTTGCCTGCTGATGGAAAAGATCAAGTTGTTGGCTACGATACGGGACCTGCAAACTTACTATTGGATGCGTGGACAGCATTGCATACTGATAATAGCTATGATGCGAGCGGTGCTTGGGCGCAGTCTGGGAAAATTATCGAGCCACTACTCGAGCAGCTGTTGGCACATCCGTTCTTTACTCAGCCTCATCCAAAAAGCACGGGGCGCGAAGTTTTCAACTTAGCTTGGCTACAAGATGAGCTACAAACATTCGATCAAACTTCTGTCTATACCCGCTACTCATCTGCAGATGTACAAGCCACTTTGACTGAGCTAACTGCCATCAGTGCAAGCGCGCAGATCAATAATTTTATAACTACTGATAAAAATAGCTCGGTGTCTGTCTGCGGTGGCGGTGCTTTGAACGATTATCTGATGACGCGTCTGCAAGCCCATCTACCCCACTCTACAGTGATGACCACAGATCATTTAGGGCTGGCACCAACATGGGTAGAGGCAGTCGCTTTTGCATGGCTAGCCAGACAAACATTGATGGGTGAAACTGGCAATCTACCCGCTGTAACTGGTGCCAATAAAGGCGTGTTATTGGGGCAAATTTGCTTTGCCTGACCAGTTAGATTTTAGTTTACATACGTGCACCAATGTGTTTTATAATAACTTTAAAAACGCCATCCTCTTAGGACCCGTAAGTATAGGACATATCGCATGAGCCAACACAGCACTTCACCTATCGACCAAGCCACCAATGATGACACAAATAATATGACCGCAGCTCCTGTATACAAATCGCGTCAAAAACCGCCTCATTATGAGCGCTCTGATGATACGCGTGTGGTGGTGACTGGTATGGGTGCCATCACCCCGCTTGGTCTAGACGTGGATAGCTCATGGACCAAATTGCTCAATGGCGACAGCGGTATCTCACCGATCACCCATTTTGATGCGACTGGCTACCGCGCACAAATCGCAGGTATGATCAAAGATTTCGATGCCAAACAGTACATGAGCGCCAAAGATGCGCGCCGCTATGATGAGTTTATACATTACGGGATTGCAGCGTCTTCTATGGCATTGAAGAATGCAGGGTTTATCGATGAAGTCAGCGCTGCTGATGCGCCAGTACAAAAGGTTGACCAAGATCGCTTTGGTATTATCTTGGGTTCAGGTATTGGTGGTATCCAAACCATCGAAAACAGCCGAGATACCCTACGTGAAAAAGGCGCCGCCAAAGTATCACCTTTCATTATCCCAGGATCTATTGTCAATATGGCAGCAGGATTGGTCGCGATTAAACACAACTTAAAAGGGCCAAATCTTGCCACATCAACCGCTTGTACCACTGCCACTCATGCTATGGGTTTGGCAGCGCGTTTGATCGCCTACGGTGATGCTGATGTCATGTTGGCTGGCGGTAGTGAAAAAGGCTCAAGCCCGCTTGGTATAGCAGGCTTTAGTGCCATGCATGCCCTCTCCACACGTAACGATGAGCCAACCAAAGCATCACGTCCGTTTGATAAAGGCCGTGACGGTTTTGTATTGGGTGACGGTGCTGGCATGGTCGTCTTAGAAAGCCTTGCTCACGCCAAAGCGCGCGGTGCCACCATACTGGCAGAGCTGGTCGGGTTTGGCATGAGCGATGACGCGAGTCATATTACCGCACCACCAGAAGACGGTAGCGGCGCTGCAAAAGCCATGCGTAATGCCCTCAATGATGCTGGGATTGAACCCGCAAGCGTCGGTTATGTCAATGCGCACGGTACCAGTACCCCTGCAGGTGATGTCGCTGAATCAATTGCTATCGAAACCGTATTTTCAGCAGTAAAAGACAGCATCCTTGTCAGCTCGACTAAGTCTATGACTGGTCATCTGCTAGGCGCGGCAGGCGGTATCGAAGCGATATTTACGGTGCTTAGCTTGCATCATCAAGAGGTGCCGCCAACGATTAATCTAGAAGAGGTAGAAGACAACTGCAATCTCGACTATGTGGCCAACCAATCACGTAAAGTCGATAACCTGCAATATGCTGTATCCAACAGCTTCGGCTTTGGCGGTACCAATGGATCCTTGATATTTGCACGCTGGCCTGTCAATCAATAACTCGTAGCCAAAAGCCTATCATGTGATACGATACCGCTTTATCGTATGATCACTTTGTCGCTTCGCTGCTTTGCCACGTTGTAACGTTGGTGTCAGTTTGGCTACGTTTGTCCACTTGCAGCCCCTTATCGTACTTGCGTATGATAAGGGGTAATTTTTGGAACATTTATGGAAGATACCATGTCAAGCTACTCATTTTCCCATCAGTTTTATCAGCGCTGGACGTGTGCACCTGAGACCGTACGCGTAGCCATTACCCAAGAGCTAAAAGACATCACCACCCTACTACAAGCAGAGACTGTATTTGAGAACTTTGAGTTCAATACACATGATTTGGATGCGTATGTGGATGAGCTGTATGACAACTATAATGCCGAGCAAGCCATTGCCAAAGCGATCATAGACAAACAAGAACAAGAACGCGCGGCGGCTGAAAAGCAGCAGTTGGAAGAAGCCCAGAAGAAAGAAGCCGAAGAGACGGCGCGCAAAGCAGAAGCAGCTCAAAAAGAACAAGAAAAAAATGAGGAGCTGGCTGCAAATAAAACCCATAATAAAAAAGACAATCTAACCGAACAAGAGGCTGTAGACGGTGCGGTGGATCACCTAAAAACTGAGAAAATCAGCACGGGCGCAGCAAGTGGTGAGAATAACAACAGCACTGACAGTCAGACGATTAGCAAACAGGATGCTACCCTGAGTGATAAACCCATCAAGAATATACCAGACAACGCCAATACCACGATCAACTTGGTACTAGAAGACAGTGAGCTGGATGCGACGGATCGGACACTGATTCTTGAGCTTGAGAGTCAAATCGACGACTACTTGAGTGAGCAAATGATGCTGATGTCTGAAAACCTAAAATCTTGGCTACGTGCCGAGATGACACAGCATTTCAGCGAGAAAAACGCGCCTGCTCCTACTGAAAATGCCTCTGCAAAAAACATTCATTAACGGCAATAATTTCTATTTTCTAAAAAACCTTGCAGCACAAACATTAAGAAGCCCCGCAAATTATTTACGGGGCTTCTTAATGTTTGCTTGAAAATTATTGACCTTGTTTTATACCACTTTCAAAAACGTAAGTAACAAGGCAAACAAGCGTAGGTACTAGATCCAGTAGACTAAGCGAATTTGACACCACTCATTATATTACTTGAGCTGGGTACTAGATCGCTTTGGTACGTTCAGTCAGCCACTCAAGGGCAGCGCCTTCCACTCGATCATTCAGCTCAGCATACACTTGGCTATGGTAGCTATTTAACCAATCGATCTCGGTTTGATCCAATAGTGATGGTTCAATCAGACGCGTATCGATTGGGCAATAAGTGATGGTTTCGAAGTGTAAGAATTGACCAAATTCTGTCTCAGTAGGGCTAGGAACTGGTGTATTCACAACCAAGTTTTCGATACGGATACCCCATTTGCCCTCGCGATACAAACCTGGCTCATTACTTGAAATCATACCGACTTTCATCGCACGCTCTTTTGGTGTGCTGGCGCTATAAGCAATGACTTGCGGGCCTTCATGCACGTTTAAGAAATAACCAACACCGTGACCAGTACCATGACCATAGTCCATCTGAGCTTGCCACAATGGGGCGCGGCAAATCGCATCAATCAATGGGGAGGCAATACCATCAGGGAAGTGAGCACGAGCGAGCGCAATATGGGCTTTGAGTACGGTCGTAAAGTCACGTTTGTGCTCAGCGGTAACTTGGCCAATACCGACCACGCGAGTGATATCTGTCGTACCGTTTTGGTACTGTGCACCTGAGTCAATGAGTAGTAAACCACCTTCACCCTCAGCCACATCAAGATAACTGAATTTCTCTGGCGTCGCGCGGTAATGCGGTAATGCCCCATTTTCATTGAAACCTGCGATGGTTGGGAAGCTTGGCGACACATAATGCGGCTGGCGACTACGTACCTCTATCAGCATACTATCTACATCCAGCTCACTTAGGCGCTCGCCTGCTGCTAGACGCTGCTCAAACTCAGAAAAGAATTCAGCTAAAGCCGCACCGTCTTGACGCATGGCCTCACGCACATGATCGATATCTGAGTCAGACTTGACAGATTTTAGCAGTGTGCTTGGTGCCATTTGCTCAACAAAGCCAACATCATCTGTCATTTTGGACAAGGTACCGACTGCGACTTTACTTGGGTCTAACAGTAATAAATCTTCTGGTGTTAATACACTCAGCGCATCCTGTACAGCAGAGTAATCAGCCAATGTGATACCGCTATCTTTTAGACTTTGTGCAATATCTTCGCTCACTTTATCGGTATCAACAAATAACGTTGCGCTGTCTGTATCAATCAGCATATGTGCTAAGAACACTGGGTTATAATCAACGTCAGCACCGCGCAAGTTCGTCAACCAAGCGATATCGTCTAAGCTTGAAAGTAAATGATGGGTCGCACCTACTTTTGCCATGCCTGCGCGTACTGCCGCAAGTTTTGCAGTCGCAGACTGCGCAACAAACGGCTCATCATGTGCATACAACTTAGCATCTGGCAGCGCAGGACGATCTGTCCAAACGCTCGTCAATACATCACGTTCAGTGATCAAGGTAATATCATTGGCATCAAATGCCTTTAACAGTCGATCTTGCTCAGCGATAGAAAGCACATTACCATCAACTGCCACGCTATCTCCTTCTTGCAAATGATCGGCCAGCCAGTCGATATGATTTGGTTGACCAGGTGCCAGCTTCTCCAAAGTGATACCCGTACCCTCTAGCTGCTCAGCGGCATGTACCCAATAACGGCTATCCGTCCATAGATCAGCAAAATCAGCCGTCACGACAAGCGTCCCTACTGAACCCGTAAATCCTGATAGCCACTGACGGGTTTGCCAATACTCTGGCAAATACTCAGACAGGTGTGGATCGGCAGAGGGCACGATAATCGCCGTGAGATCTTGAGCCACTAGTGTTTTGCGTAGCGTATCGATACGCGCTTGGATGCTTTGTTTGTTCATTGAATGTGTCCTTATTTATTTTAGATAAATTATTTAGAAATCGAGAGGTGAGTAGCAACTATGAATAGTCGTCTTATTAGATGCTGCTTGATAGTATTGCAGTAGAACATAACTAGATGTTTGGGCAGAATGTAGGCTTTCAATAGCCTAAAAAATATCTCACTGATTGAAATAATAAAACGTGCTGCCAGTTATGGTAACACGTCTTATCATGAGTTATGGACTGATTCTACGGGCATGATAGAGGATTTGCATACACCAGTTATCTGTCTTTATTGGCTTACCTCGTCAGCATGCTCGCTTTTTTGCAGCATATTATTGATAGGCTTGGCCAATACCAACAGTATCACAGCAGAGACTACCAAGAAGATCGTCATGGTAGTAAACAAGGTCGGCAAACCTTCGATTTTGTCCGCTGAGACATGACCACCAAAGAATGCCGCAACCAAGTTACCCATCGCAATAGAAGCAAAGAAAAGCCCCATCATCTGGCCTTGCATGCCTTTTGGCGCAAGCTTGGTCATTGATGACAGACCTACCGGGCTAAGCGCAAGCTCGCCAAGGGTCAATAACAGCAGACTTCCCACCAACCATAAAGGTGATGCTAAGCCAGCACCAGGCGCTAAGATGCTTTTTGAGGCAAAAATCATCAAGGCAAAACCAGCGGCGGCAAGTAGCATACCGAGTGCAAATTTCGCCATGCTGCTCGGCTCAAGGCCTCGGTTACCCAGCTTGACCCAGATAATACTAACGATAGGCGCCAATATTAAAATAAATAGTGGGTTCAGCGACTGAAACCAAATACTTGGTATTTCAAACCCCATAACATTTAGATCCGTATAACGATCGGCAAATAGGTTAAAAGAGGTAGGCTGCTGCTCAAAACTTGACCAAAATAGCGTCGAGCCAATGATTAAAATAAAGCAGATCAGCAAGCGCAGTTTGTCCGTCTTATCCAATCGCGGTGAAATAAACATAATGGCAAAGTAAAGGATGACGACGGCTGCAATGATATAGGTCATATACTCCGCCACCATCTCAGGATTGAATGACACCATACCCGTAGAGATTAACAGCACCGCAGCGACCAACAATGCAACAAAACCACCTACCCAGCGGCCAATGTTTTTGTAGCGATCATTGGATTGCTCCCACTCAGCATCGACACCTTTGGCCTGCGCATAACGCGTCAAGTTCTTGCGGGCGATAAAGCGGTAGGTAAGCAAGGATACGAGCATCCCTAAACCACCAACGCCAAAGCCGACATGCCACATACCTTTTTCTTTAAACACACCGACGATAAGTGCAGCCAATAGCGCGCCAATATTGATACCCATATAAAATAAGGTAAAACCGCCATCACGGCGAGAGTCACCCTTAGGATACAAAGCCCCTACCATTACCGAGATACAGGTCTTAAATAGCCCTGACCCCAAAACGATACAGATCAAACCGACAAAAAACAGCGTCATACCAAACATGGCAGAAAGCGCAATACATAAGTGACCAAGGGCAATCACAATACTACCCCACCACAGTGCACGCTCTTGACCCAGCCAGTTATCTGCTAGCCAACCGCCCGGTACGGCTGCTAAATATAAGGAACCAGCAAAAATACCATAGATAGCAGACGCCGTGACTTCATCAAACCCAAAACCTCCACTACTCACTGTTGCTACCATAAATAGCACGAGTAGCGGACGGATACTGTAGTAAGAGAAACGCTCCCACATCTCAGTAAAAAACAACGAGCGTAATGGCGCAGGATGACCCATAAAGCCATTGTCTAGTGCTTGCAGCTCAGCCGCACTAGCTTCTGATTTTGATTGTGTACTCACAACTTTATTCCTTTAAAGGTTATTTTGGTAATGACCAAATGCCTAATTATTCCGATAAGCGGTCATATAGGCGGAACATTGTTTCACTTGGTTATACCCAAGTAAAGAAAAAGTTGGCTAAAACTTACACAAACACCCAAAAAAAAGCTCGCTCTCAATTACTGAGAACGAGCTTTTTTGTGGTCTTCAATGCAGTCCTATCTTATTGATATTACTGCTAGTAGAGACTTTGATAACCACTCACTTAAGAGTCGTTTTTTGCTATATAAACAATAAATTGCAATGTCAAAAAGGGGCTGTCCTAGATAAGTAAAATTATTTAGGATAGCACTATGAGAAAGAGTAAACTAAGTTGGTATAAACAAAACAGACTCATCGAGTTATTTGTTGCTGGTTCTACCGCGAGAACAGCAGCAAGCCTAATTGGTGTTAATAAAACCACAGCCAGTTATTACTTTCATAGGCTGCGAGTGCTTATTTACGAGAATAGTCAAGACCCTGGTCTATTTGAAGGCGAAATCGAAGTAGACGAATCATACTTTGGTGGAACTCGTAAAGGCAAGCGAGGGCGAGGTGCTGGTAGCAAAGTGCCCGTGTTTGGCCTATTAAAGCGTAATGGCAAGGTTTACGCTTGTATTATACCCAATGCTAAAGCAGATACTTTGATCCCCATCATAAGAGAAAAAGTTAAGCCTGATAGCATTGTTTATACTGACTCATTTAAAAGCTATAACGCATTAGATGTCAGTGAGTTTACTCATTATCGTATCAACCACTCCAAAACCTTTGTTAATGATAAGAATCATATTAATGGTATAGAGAACTTTTGGAACCAAGCTAAACGGCATCTACGTAAGTTTAACGGGGTTCCAAAAGAGCATTTTCACCTCTATTTAAAGGAATGTGAGAGGCGTTTTAATCACAGTGACCCAAAGTCGCAATTACTACAATTAAAACAATGGGTTAAACAGGGTTTGAACTAGTTATCTAGGACAGCCCCGTCAAAAATTACTGCGCTACTGCTGTGTCATCAGCGGCGGTGCCAGCATCCCCAGCATCTAAGTCACCATCCGCTTGCTCAGCAGTTAAATCAGCATCGGCAACTGCCGCTTGGCTTACTGTACCAGAAGCGGTCGCTGTACCTGCTTCTGCGGTCACAACTGCACTATCCGCCGCATCAGGTGCTGGCGTCACAGTGGCATCTGCGGGTGCATCGGGCGCCGCGGCTTCTGCGGTTGCAACATCCGTATCTGCTTCAATAGCCGTGTCTTCAGTCGCCACGACTTCTGCCTCATCAGCCGCTTCTGATGCTTCCGTTGGCGTCGCCGTGATGTGCTCGCCTGCTGGACGCAAAAACGCAGAAATACCAATAAGTAAGACAATGCCTAAAAACAAGGCAATGCCGCCTAAAGCATATAACAGCTCTTTTTTTGGATTGTTATTGACGATACCTTCTGACATACCTTATCCACCTTGCACAAAATATTTGAAATATTGACCTATTATATCGTAATTTATACCGTTTTGTGAAAACCCTTAAGTATTTAAAGGGATTATTATCGACAATTTTATATCAGCTTTTGGTATTATCGACACCTACTTACCTAACCGACGAGCATGGTCTTGCAACCTTTAATCAATATGCCTATGACTTACCCAAGCGCACTGACGTTTTTGAGCGTTTGCCCAAATAGCTCAATACCAATAACAGTGCCATGATAAATAAAATAGGATATTGACCAAATCGCATAAACGGCGTATTACCAACGCGCGCCTGTATATTACCGCGTAGTACGGTGCGCTCAAACTGCGGAGCACGCGCTACGATGCGACCTTTATGGTCGATGATAGCTGTCACCCCCGTGTTGGTCGCACGCATAAACCAGCGACCATTTTCGAGCGCGCGCATCTGTACCATCTGTAGATGCTGTAGCGGGCCTGCCGACGTACCGAACCACGCATCGTTTGAGATGGTCAATAAAAAGTCTGTGCCAATCGCGTTTTTGCGCGTGGTATCTGGATACGCCACTTCATAGCAGATAGCAGCGCCCAAATTATGACCGCGCACTCGTAGCGGTGACTGTTGGTCACTACCGCGGCTATAGCTCATGATATCTTGGCTACCTGCCAGATTTGGCAGGATATCAAGCACCCCTTCAAATGGAATGTATTCACCAAAGGGTACCAGACGCTGTTTTTTATACAAGCCATCTGCCTGAGCCCCTAGCGCCACCACACTATTATAAAACGGCGCATATTTATCTTTACTGGCATCAAACGCGGCTTCGTCCTTATAAGGGATGCCCGTCACCCATGCCGTGTCCGTCTCTTTGGCCATTTTGACCATTTCATTGATAAAACCAACCGCTTCTGTCTGAAACATCGGAATCGATGACTCAGGCCACAGCACAATGTCACGCCCCCACTCATCGCGAGTCAAGGTTGCGTAGATTTTTAGGGTTTCTATTTGATACTCAGTAAGCCATTTTAGATCTTGCGGGATATTGCCTTGAATCAAAGACACTGATAGATCAGGCGTGCCTTTTGGTTTGGTCCACTGCGGATTGATCAACCATAGCGAGCAGCTAACAACCAGCAAAGCTATCGACGGAATCATATAGCCTGCGCGGCGACGTAGTAGCTCAACGACGCTGGCTCCCAATAATACCGCCACAAAAGAAACCGCGAAAACACCCGCAACAGGCGCCAAGGATGACAACCAATATTGCTCAGTAAATGCATAACCGACGAATAGCCAAGGGAAGCCGGTGAATAGCCACGTTTTCATCCACTCTTGGAGTACCCAAAGCGCAGCAAAAGATAATGGCTGTTTGCCAACCACTCGATTAAAAATCAGCGCCAAAAAGCCATGGAACAACCCCATGCCGAGACCCATCAGCGCAATCATAATCAGCGCAAGCCATACGGGCGTCGAACCATAGACATGGATAGATGTGTACAGCCAAAACGCACCCACACACCAAAGCCCCGTACCGTATGCCTGACCAATTAGAAAGGCGCGGCGACCTGTCATATCCGGCATCAACAACGCATATAAAATGGCAGGTGATACTAATGCAACTGGCCAAATACCATAAGGTGCCAGTGCAAGTATAAAAGCGCCTCCTGCCAGCAAAGCTATTATTACCGTCAGTCCCAGATGTAAGCCTTTTGGCTGTTCAGGGTTCAGGCGTTTTTGTAAATCAACAGTAGACAGACGCATAGCAGTTATCCAAAACCATATTTTCAAAATTTTACAGCTCAGCACTGAGACAAAACCCAAGCAAAAACTGACTGCATAATGCTTTATGCAGGACCATAAATAAAATCCACCCATGATACCAGTCAAAACCCATCAGTGGGTAAATTTGCGTCGCGAAAGTCTCATACCAAAATGCAAAAGGCAGAAAGCAAAAAACACGATGGTTCATCGTGTTTTTCAATTTACTCATAAATTTGATTGAGTACTAAGTTCATACTCCGTTGCTGCGTCATGTCATGATAAGAAGGTTAATGGCTGCCTATCAATATCTGCTGGTCCCCATTGGTTTTGGTCAGCTCTAGATTTTGGATAAAGCGCCCTTCCACATCAGTGATGGTGATTTGCCAATCATCTATCACCACGCTCTCACCCTCTAAATCACCAACGAAACCGAGCGCTTGCATGACCAGACCGCCCATCGTGTCGACATCGGTATCATCAAAACGACTGCCAAGCTCCTCATTACAGTCTTCAATCACCGTGGATGCTTGGACACGCCATGTGTTTGGCTTTTCAGGATCAGGGACGATATTATTAATATCGCTGTCTTCATCAAAGTCATCATGCTCATCAACGATGTCACCAACGATTTCCTCTAACAAGTCTTCCATGGTAACGACACCACCAAAGTTGCCAAACTCATCAACGACGATCGCCATATGCACTTGCGTGCGCTGCAATGAGCGCAGCAGAGTATCTGAACGAGCTGTTTCACTGATATATAATGGCTGGCGCACCAAGTCTTTTAGACGTTTGCTATCGATTTTGTCTTCTTGATTGCGTACCATGTGCACCAGAATAGGAATCAAATCTTTTGCCAATAGGATGCCAATAACGGCATCATCATCTTGACTATCAAAAACAGGATAGCGCGAGTGCGTCGTATCAAGAATGATGTCCATCACTTCAGGGAGACTGGTGCTTTCGTGCAGACCAATCACTTGTGGCCTTGGTGTCATGATTTCGCGCACTTGTGTCGCCGGCAGATCGAGCACGCCTTCTAACATATCGACCGTATCGGGCTCTAAAAACTGGCGCGAGTCTTGTACCAGACGAATCAATTCATCACGGGTTTCGGGGGCGGTCGATAGCCAGCGTTTTAAGCCGCGCATCGACCAACTACTCGGGCTGGGAGTGTCGTCAGACATGGTGGTGTGATTTAACCTCTTTAGTTAATGGCAATTAGAATAACCGTTCATAAAATAAGTAGAGCCTAGATGGGGACAAAAGCGCCAAATAAAACAGCGAGCTTATCATTATCTGTGTAGCAAACAACAGACATACCAGCACAATTTAGCTTCACTTTATCGCAAGCCTCACCGACATTCAACGACAAATTCACTCAAATTGTATTGTCAGTGTGTTATAAACTTTGCTATGGTCAAAGCCATTATTTATCAAAACAAACCTTATGTCGCTACGCTCCGTTTTTTACCGCTTATTATCGTCGCGTTCACGCAGCCAGCTTGCAGATAGCCATTCTGTCAGTCGCGATTTGGACAACAGATCAGCAGATAACAAACCACCAAGACCGACATGGCGACATCGTCTTGTTATTTTTTTGATTGCTATCACAATATTGCTATCAGCAATATGGTTGCTATTAGCGATTTGGTATCAGTACGGGATAAGCTCTGTACTCACTTGGCTTGCAACACTCATCATCGTGGGTATATTAGCTGCGCTGCTAAGTATGCGTTATTGGCATACAGTCACAAAGATACTGCTCAGTGTCTCATTGTCTAATAAAAAATCAATTCATAAAAACACAGCGACTAGATACCTCATTGGCTTATATGGAGCAACTTGGCTCATAGGTCTAGGCTGGTTTTTTTCTATCGAACCCCAGCAAGATCGCGACTGGATGGCTGAGGTCGACCAGCAAGTGGCTTATGAGCGCGATGCAACCAACCCTGATTTGATTACCTTAACCAATGTCCGTAATTTTGATTGGCGCACAGACGAGGACGCCACAGAGCATTGGGAGACGCGCACGATTGATTTATCTAAACTCTCTGGCGTTGATGTAACCAACTCTTATTGGATGGGGCCACTGATTGCTCATACTTTGGTCAGTTTTCGCTTTGAAGACGATAGACCACTTGCCTTCTCATTCGAGATTCGTAAAGAAAATGACGAGTCGTTTTCGGCACTGGCGGGATTTTTTAGACGATATGAGCTGAGCCTGATTGCCGCAGAAGAGCGCGATATTATCTATACGCGCAGCAACGCGCGCGGTGAGCAAGTCTATCTGTTTCCTATCAGCAATTTGCAGCAACATGAGGTGAGATCGTTGTTTGAATCTTACCTAACGGCAATGGATGAGCTCAATACCAAACCCGCTTGGTACAACACATTGACGAGTAACTGTACTAATATTATCTTTTATATGGCGCGTATCGTCAGTGGTGATCGCCTGCCGTGGGATTATCGAATTTGGGTCTCTGGTTGGCTACCAAACTATCTATATGATGTCGGCATGCTGGATGCTGCGCCTGAAAAACAAAACCAGCCTTGGTCGATGGATACGTGGTATGAGCGCACCCATATCAATCCAAAATCTATGGGCTTCAACAACCTGCACTCTATTGCCAATAGCCGTGAGTTCTCTCGACAAATTCGTCAAGATATTCCAATCCCTTTACTAGCCGACTCCCAAGCTAGCGCTGAAGCAAAAGCCAAATCAGCAGCTCAAGCATCTCATTAGCGCGATAATCTACCCTATAGCAGTTATGGATTCACCCAATTAACCACGCGCGTTTCCATTTCTTCATCAGACATACCAATCTCCGACACACAGCGGCCAGCGACACCCACATTGGCCGCACGCATCTCGTGCTGGGTGACTACCGCATCCTGAGTCAATAACAGATGCCAGCTTGGCAAATTCTGTCCTTTATACAAGCGCTTATAGGCGCAATGCGATGGCAGCCACATCATGTTGGGCAAGTTGTCCATGGTCAGCTGAATACAATCTGGTACATGCTCTTGGCGCGTCGCATAATGTTGGCAATAGCCTGTCGCACAGTCCATGAGCTGACACGTCACATCGGTATACTCGACCAGCTCTTCGTCATCATCATTATCGATGTATTTGATTAAGCAGCAGCTGCCGCAGCCATCACACAACGCTTCCCATTCGCTATGATTTAGCTCGTTTAAGGCAAATCGTGACCAAAACTGCGGGCGTAGTGGCTCAGACCTAGAATCAGTGTCAGCGTTATTAGGAAATAAACTTACCGACTGCTCAAGCGTAGCATCTGGATTGACGCCTGAATGCAAGCCTGATTGTTCATCATTTTTGTTTAAGAAATTTATAGTCATAGGGTCGCAGTAGCATTTTGATAAAGAGCGTTACACTATTATAGCTGTTTTTGCTAGATATGGGCGTTAAGGTAGTACGAGTTAGAAAACGAACCATCACAATGACAAATAATCAAAACGACGAATAATCAAAACTCATAACATAAAAAAGGACAATCCTATGTCAGTTAAGACTTTCGAGTTAATCAGTACTACCGAAAATGATGTTGAACTTATCAGCTATGTGGCACTACCAGACAATGCTTCTGATGATAACCCAGCAGCAGGTATTTTGGTCGCACCAGAATGGTGGGGCGTGGTCGATCATCCAAAATCAGTAGTAGAGCGTTTGGCAGAAGCAGGCTATGCAGCGGTCGCAATGGACGTTTATGGCGAAGGCAAACTCACCACCGATGCGGCGCAAGCTAACATGTGGATGGAGCAAGTGCTTGATGATCAAGACATGCTGATGGCACGCTGCCGCTTGATTTTGAACGACTTTAGCGATCAGTTATCAGTTGACGGTGACAATCTAGGCGCAATCGGTTACTGCTTCGGTGGTAAAGTTGTCCTAGACATGGCTCGCGAAGGCATGCCGCTAAAAGCGGTTGCTACCTTCCATGGTAACCCAACGCCAAAACAACCAGCAGACAAAAACTTTAAAGCAAAAGTATTGGTCGCGCACGGCCGTGATGATTCAATGGTATCAATGGACGCCATCGAGGGCCTAAAATCAGAGCTAGACGCGGCTGACGTGGACTACACTATCGATGTCTATGACAATGCCAAGCATGGCTTTACCAATCCACATGCTGATGAGCGCGCAGCAAACAATGACGTGGATCTTGGCTATAACGAAGCCGCTGCTAAGCAAAGTTGGGAAAATATGCTTGAGTTTATGAAAGCCAATTTGGCATAAAAAAGATCTGGTATAAAACTCATAAAGAAGGGCAGCTTAACTATTAAGCTGCCTTTTTATTTTGGGTTTTGTTTTATTGATGAGCTTTTGGGTAAGTAATCAGAGCAGTCTTGTGCTTCTTAGCAAATCACGTCATTATCACATTACTATCAATTGGATTGAGCGACGAAGATGTTATATCTATTGGTAACCCAGTTGGGTTGGCTGGCCTTTACAATTTTATTGATCGTGGTAGTCGCGCTATACACCAAGATAAAGCGAGAAATCACGTATTTGCGCCGCGATGTGACAAATCTACAGGCTGAACTTGAGCAGCAAAAAAATCGCAGTATGAACGCTTCATCTACCCATTTGGCTGATGAGCGTGTTTATACGCGCGCGAGCGCTAGTGAAGGCAATACTATTAAAAATGATGCTGCTAAGCATGCAATTTTTGATTCACAACAGCGGTCTATAGATAATCTTTCAACGCTGTCATTTACATCATTGCCACCACCAGTGCCTGTTACTACGCCAACTCCGACCAAAAATAAAATAGCAAATGCGCCGATTGAGCCTGATGAACGCTCACTACCTATTGTGACGTCGCTCATTCATTCAATCAAAAACTGGTTTTTCGGTGGCAATCTTGTCGTACGAGTTGGCGTATTGGTACTGCTAGTAGGCGTGGTGCTACTGCTGCGGTTACTCAGCGAATATATCGAAATTTCAATTACCACAAAGCTTGTAGCAATTGGCATCGCGGGGCTTGCGTTGGCAGCACTTGGGTTAAAGCTCACGGCAAAACGCTTTTCGTATGGGATTACGCTACAGGGCGCAGGCTTAGCGATTACATATTTGAGCACCTTTTTTGCTTATAGTGTTTATGAAATCATGCCAAGTATTCCAAGCTTTATTGGGCTTGGATTATTGTCTGCTGTGACCATTGCCCTTGCTGTACGCCAAAACGCTTTTCCGCTCGCGTTGTTAGCGTTGTCTGGTGGATTTTTTGCGCCGATTTTGACCAGTGAAGATACTGGTAGCTTAGTCGCCTTATTCAGCTACTACCTATTATTGAATGTCACGATTGCTGTGATTGCTCATTATCGTCCATGGAAGATACTGAATCTATTTGGCGTAATTGTCACGTTTGGATTGGCCTACTATTGGGGCAGCACGCAGAATCTTGATCCAATTATTGAGACGCAGCTTTGGCCATTGGTTTTGCTTATTACATTGCATTGGTTGCTTTACTTGTTTGTCGTCATTCGTTACGCGCAGCAAGTTATTGCCTACAACGCACTTAGCGAAAAAGCCCTTAGCCATATCGATAGTACAAATAATATCAAGCGTTTAGATAAATCTACCGTAGGCAACAATGCCTATTTATTTCCCATCGATACTGGCTTACTGTTTTCAGTACCGCTTCTGTCTTTCGGCTTACTTTCTGCTTTACTTGATAAGATTCCTAATGCCTTGACCATCACTAGCGCGATTTTGGCGACTGTCTACCTTGGGCTGGGCTGGTTGTTTATCCAGCGCAGTGAGCGCTATGCTTTAATCACTGAAGGCATGCTGGCTTTAGGATTTGGGTTTTTGGCGCTGGTGATTCCGCTGGCGCTAGATGCGGAATGGATTGCCTTTGGTTGGTCGGTGCAAGGACTTGCTCTGGTATGGTTTGGCAGGCGTTCATTGCGGTCGTGGTCGGTGTTATTCGGCTTACTATTACAGCTCGTCAGTATCGGCATGCTCGTGACCACAGCGATATTCTCTAGCAACGACTATCCGGTTTTAGCCTTTAGTATTTCAGCAATTGCTTATCTGGCGACCGTTTTTATCTTACGCGCTAGCAACTCTCCTACGATATTAATGAATAAGCTAGATAACAGTAATAGTCAGAATCATGACGCTGTAATGCCTTCTACCATAAAGGCACAAAAGCGTGGCAACCCATCAGATACGATGACCAATTATACTCATGCACTGGGTATCAATGATCAAGCGGCGCAGCAATGGCTGAACGCTATCAGTCATCAAAGCCATGCGTTCAAACTCGTTTGGCACAGTCCTAGATTAATAAAGTTTTTAACATTGACAGCGATAGCGTGGATGCTACAAGTGCTGATACTTGATTTGCACCATTGGTTTGATAGTTGGCAATCAGATACGACAGTCATTGCGCTGTCAGCACTCATCAGCCTGGCCGCCTATTGGGTGATCAACCGTTATCGTCCGTGGGCAGAGGTTAGACAGCTGAGTCGTGGATTATTGTTATTGTTTTATTTCATGCTAATACTGCAACTGCCACAAAAATTCGAGCGAAATCTAACATGGGTAACAACGGAATGGCTGGTATTCATAGGCTTGATAATCGGCTGGTTGGTCATGGGGCAGCTATGGCTAAAAACATGGTCTGATACTAAAAACATGGTACGTTATACTGAGGTAAGCTGGCTCGGTACAGGGCTGTTACTGATTACTGCCGCGGCGCATTATGGCCTACCAGACTCTGATGGCGTGATGGCTATCTTGTTTTCAGCGGTACTCATACTATTTGGGTTATGGCTCAATCATCGTGATCTTAGTCAAAATGAAGAAAGCACCTCGACTAATAAAACTTCAGAACACGGCCTGCTGTATTGGTTTAACTGGCAACAGGCCCTATTAGGTTGCGCTGCCATTTTTGCTCCCATTGCCCTACTTTGGGTTGTTCTTACCAATTGGTATTATGACGGTGTGATTTGGGGATTGTCTTATTTTCCATTATTTAACCTATACGACATCACCTCGTGGCTGACGCTATCGGTTGGTTTTAGTCTGTATTATATAAGCCAAAAAAACCGCGATGAGACACTTATCGGAGCGAGTACAACTGCCAAATCTAAGCGCATATTTACCGCTGAGAATCTGCTAATCATATTGGGACTGATCAGTTTTTGGTTAATCTCCAGCATGTTGGTCAGAACGCTACACGCCTTTATCGGCACGCCACTTTGGGACGGTGCTCAGGGCGGTGCATGGAGTAGCGAGCAAGTACAAACAGGACTGACAATTTTATGGACGCTCTTAGCCTTGGTCGCCACCATCCTTGCCAGCCGCTATTGGCAGCGCGCGCTTTGGTTTATGGGGATTGGTCTACTTGGCATTGTCGTACTCAAGCTGGTCTTGGTCGATTTGTCACAGACCGAGGCGATTTGGCGAGTCATATCTTTCCTTGGCGCAGGTAGTTTGATTCTGCTCATTGGTTATTTGGCACCCTTACCACCAGCGTACGAGGAAACAGAAAACCATACTAAAGAATAGTGATAGATTTGGTCGAGTGAAATTGTCCCGTGAGCAAGGTGGTTCTGTAGTAAACTGGACACCATTAGAAAGTAAACATTGATTGTTTTACTTTTAGCATTTTTTATAAAAGGTTATGAAAGCAGATGGATAAGAGAGCAAGTATTCAGTGGTTCCCTGGGCATATGAACAAAGCCCGTAACGAAATCAAAGAAATCATGCCGCAGATGGATGTGGTCATCGAGGTCATCGATGCGCGTATTCCCTATAGTAGTGAAAACCCAATGGTTGCTGCACTGCGCGGTGAAAAGCCTGTTATCAAAATCCTGAACAAAGCTGACCTTGCCGATCCTGAATTGACCCAAATCTGGATGGATCATCTTGAGCAGCAAGATGGGGTTAAAGCCATTGCTTGCGACACTGAAAAAGCCAATGACGTAAAACGCATCATCGCCATCTGCAAACACCTCGTCCCCAATAAAGTCGGGACTGGTCGTCAAATCAAAGCGATGATTATGGGTATTCCAAATGTGGGCAAATCAACGCTGATCAATACGTTAGCAGGTCGCGCCGTGGCAAAAACAGGCGATGAGCCAGCGGTAACCAAGTCGCAACAACTGATTAAGCTTGACGATGACATCATGCTCTATGACACACCCGGTATGCTCTGGCCAAAGGTCGAAAACGAAAACTCTGGCTATCGTCTAGCAGCGACGGGCGGTATCCGTGATACGGCGTTTGATTTTGCTGATGTCGCCAGCTATACCGCTGAGTATTTGATGCACGCCTATCCTGAGTTGCTAAAAACCCGCTATAAAATTGACGAGTTACCCAAGACCGATTGGGAGTTCTTTGAAGTGGCAGGTCGTAATCGCGGCTGTGTGCGTTCGGGCAATCAGGTCGACACCTACCGTATGTCTGAGATTCTCATCAATGAGCTACGTAGCGCAAAAATTGGTCGTATCACGCTAGAAACACCAGCGATGATAGAAGCAGAAGAAATCGTCGTCGCCGAACAACGCATCGCTGCTGAAGAAAAGAAAAAAGCCCGCGAGGAAGAAAAACGCTTACGTCGTCTAAAAACGCGGAAGAATCGGAAGTAGGTTTGGTTCAAGGCTCATTACTCAAAAAATAATTGCCTATATAAAAGCCCTAATGGGCTTTTTTTATGTCTGTATTATCTGTATAACATAAGTATCATATATCAAAATTATAAATATAGAGAGTGCTTAATGACAGATTACAGCATAATGAGAGAGTTAACTTTTTCGAGTAGAGATGAGTTCACACGTAAGCCTATCGCTGAAAAAATCATTAAACTCTTGGACTCAGATATTGATGTTTCCCCGATGATTATTGATGGTAAATGGGGTACAGGAAAGACAGAGTTTTGTTTTAAACTAAAAAATCTGATTGAGGAGAATAATCCGAATGATTATAAGGTTGGTTATGTAAATGCTTTTCAAGCTGATCATGCCAATGAGCCGCTCTTAACACTTATAGCTGAGGTGGCTAGTTTTTACGATGAAAAAGACGACAAGCGAAAGAATTTTATAAAAAATGCAGTCCCTTACCTAAGGCTTATTTCTGGTATAGGTCTCAAAGCAGGATTAGGATTTGCATTCGGTAGATATGCGGCAGATATTCCTGATGCACTAGCAGACGGAATGGAAGAAATAAAGGATGGGTCAAAATCTCTTATCGACCAGTCACTTGAGTCTATGATTAAAGATCAAGTAGAAGCGGAAAAGAATTTATCGACATTGCGCGATGCTCTATCAGATATTGCTTCCACAAACCCTATCATTTTACTCATTGACGAGCTTGACCGATGTCGTCCAGATTTTGCAGTGATGATGTTAGAGACCATCAAGCATGTGTTTGATGTAGATAATGTACAAATTATATTAATTACCAATGCTGAGCAGCTTAAAGCCACTATAAAACATAGCTATGGTAGCGAGACTGACTCACACAGCTATTTATATAAATTTTTTAAATATCAAATCAACCTGCCAACGACCATCAAAGATGTTGAAGGCAGGTCTATTGAAAATAACGTCACTTATTTCAAGGTGACAGTTCAAGCTAGCAGGGTAATTCCTCAAGATTTTAAAGACAACGAATTTATCTATGAGATTCCAACATTTCTTGATGTTGGTACGCTGTCTCTACGAAATATTGAGCAAATCGTCCGCTGTATAGAGACTCTAGTAGTATTTGAAAATATTGAGCGGAGTAAATCATTGACTATTGAACAGATTTTAATGGTCTTTCTATCATTTGTTTATATGATGGATAGAGATTTACTAAATCAAATCATAACAAGACATATAAATCCGACTAAATTTTCAAATTTTATCAGAGGCACTAGGTTAGATATGAGGCAACCGTATTCTAGGTCTAACATCCTTAATGATTTGTCCATCAAAAATCTTTTTTCGATTGTATTTGATAAGTATTTTGTAAATTCTTTTCTAGACCTACCAAGTAGTACTATTGAACAACAAGAAGTGCAAAGGCATATCAAGATTAGTTTAGGCAAATATGATTATATCAGTGATATACATAAGGATGAATACATTAAGCAGATAATCAATAACCTCCTACTATTCGACATCGTTAAGTAGTTATTTTTATTATATTATTTCATAGAAACACGTCAAAACTGGGTCGTAGCAAATACGTATATCAGGTATAATTGTTTACCTTCAAAAAACCAAATATAAGAGCCTATGACCCAACCTACCGCCATACCCGATACTCAATTTTTTCAGTCAGCTAACTCCCTAAACACCTTCGCACCCCGTCTATTAGACTGGTTCGAAACCGACGGACGCCACGACTTACCTTGGCAGCAGCACCAAACCGACACGCCCAATCCTTATATCGTCTGGCTATCCGAGGTCATGCTACAACAAACGCAAGTTAAGACGGTGCTGCCCTACTTTGCGCGTTTTATGGACTCTTTTCCGACCGTGCAGGATTTAGCCGCAGCGGATTGGGAGGTAATCGCCGAGCACTGGGCAGGGATGGGCTACTATGCGCGGGCGCGTAACCTGCACAAAGGCGCAAAGCAGCTGGCCGAGATAATTGATGAGACAGGTAGTTTCCCGCAGACTTTAGCGGGTTGGGAGGCGATATCAGGCGTTGGACCTTCAACAGCTGGCGCAATTATGGCAATGGGGCTGCATAAATATGGCGTCATTTGCGATGGTAATGTCAAACGCGTACTGACACGCTGGGCAACTATCGATGGTGATATTACTAAGTCTGCTACCACCAAAGAGCTATGGGCATTGGCAGAGCGGTTAACGCCAAAGGATAACTCAGGACTCTTCGCACAAGCGATGATGGATATGGGCGCGACTTTATGCGTGCGCCGTAATCCTAACTGTCAGCTATGTCCGCTAAAGGCCAACTGTATCGCTCACGCGCAAGGTCGCGAAATGGACTATCCTGTCAAAGCCAAGAAAAAGCCCAAGCCGAGCAAATTTAGCAATGCGCTTATTATTGAAAACGCACAAGGAGATATCCTCTGGCTACAGCGTCCTGACAATGGTATTTGGGGTGGCCTATGGAGCTTGCCTTTGCAGTTTGTGCAGAAGCTTGAAGCTAGCGATTTAGCTAAGACATCAGAAGAACAGCCAAAGAAGTCTCAAGTACGTAGTAATGAAAAAGTCTACGAGAGCGAATTTACCACTGCTGAGCAAATCATTAATGACTGGCTAATTGAGAATAATTTAGTCGCCAAACCTGTGAGCAATACTTTATTAGAGGATGCGCCTATTAAGCATTCATTGACTCATTTTCACTGGTATTTGCAGCCACAAAGAGTGGTTGTTGATAATAAGCAGATTGCAGAACTAAAAGATAAGTTAAACGCTGCCGATATAGAGTTTAAGTGGTTAGGGCAGCAAAAAGCGCGCGATAGTCTCGGACTGCCGCGCGCAATGATTAAGATTATTGAGGTTTGAAATTAAGCTCAACCGTAGGCTGGCGCTTTAGCCCAGCATCTTGAACTAGATGTTTAAAAAATCTATCTTTAATGAAGACTTCTGCCAACTAAGACTTTGGCACTCGCAGACGCATCAGCCCTTCTTGCTGCACGGTAGCGACGAGATTACCGTCTTGCCAAAACTGGCCATGATTAAGACCTTTAGAGCTAGAAGTGGTGTCGCTCCACATATCATAGAGTAGCCAATCATTGAGATCGAACGGACGATGAAAATGCATGGAGTGATCGATACTCGCCGCTTGTAGGCCGCTGGTCATAAAGCTGACACCATGCGACATCAGTCCCGTGCCCACTAAATAAAAGTCCGACGAAAACGCTAATAATGCCTGCTGAATAGCGACAGGCTGATTGCCAAGCTCGCGAATACGTAGCCAGTTGGCTTGCTTAGGTTTCATTGGTTCTGGATTGATCGGATTGCGCGGTTTGACAGGCTTTATCTCGACATGACGGCGGCGCATAAACCGTGCCTTGAGCGCATCTGGTACTTTGCCCACGTACTCTTCTTTTAAATCTTGCTCGGTCAATAGATCTTCTGGCGGTGGATAGACAGGCATATCTTCTTGATACGCAAGGCCATCCTCCATGGGAGAAAACGACGCAATCATCGAAAATATCACTTGCTCAATAGGCGCTTTACCGCGTACTTCTTTGTACTGAATAGCCGTCACTTCACGGGCAGATAGACTGCGACCATCACGTAGACGGCGCACTTGATAGATCACTGGTTGATTGATATCACCGCCACGCAAAAAATACCCATGCAAAGAGTGACAAGGCTTGTCTTGATCTAATGTATGCGCTGCTGCCATGATCGCTTGGGCCAGTACTTGCCCGCCAAATATACGACTGCCCACATAATCATGGCTCTTACCCTCAAAGACATCGGGGGTAACCTCAATAAGCGCGATTGTAGCCAGCAGCTCATCAATCAGTTGTGAATTATCGGACATGACAATATGTTTCCTTATTTTTATCAAACACGCTCAGCATCCAAAAGTAAGCATCTAACAATCTCGATGCCATATAGCCGCTGCGCTTGAATTTAAAATAATATGAGATCGCTTGCGGAAATACACAAGAGAGACTTTAGAACAAACACACAGCCATAGCTCATCAGGCCATGGCTATCTGTTCATTTTCGATAGAAAAGGTAAATATCTTACCCAATATTGTTGGCTTTGACTAGTTACTGTCAGCTTACTCATAAGTATTGCTTAACGATTTGCGATAAAAAATCGCATCTACTTTACTCGTCCAAGCAATCTCATTCATAAAAAAACGAGATGTCTAACAACATCTCGTTTTTGACAATCATCTAAAAGTTTATGGCTTCACTGCTATCAGTACGCGAATAGAGTCCGGCACTAGCGATAAATTACCAAGCGCTTGCTCTCCTTGAGCCTTGAGCTGCTCTAGGCGCTCAATCTCTTCGGGGCGTACATTTGGATTAATGGTCTGCAAGTGCTTGAGACGTTTGATCTCACGTGACCACTGCTGACTAAAGCGCGCACTTGCTTGTTCACCAATCTCCGCGATTTGCTCACGTGCGATGTCTTCAGCCTCGTAATACCGCTGCTCGATCACATCGCCGCGCACTTTGATCACTTGACGAGCACGGTTTTTGTCCAAGCGTTCCACATGCGGCATGATCATATCAGCACTGATACGAGCGGACAAGTCACTACCCTGCTCACTGATAAAGACACGGATATTTTGCGTGGTCAATGTCGCTGGCAGATTGAGCACTTTTGGTGCGATGGCTTCGATACGGAAGTTTACTTCTAGCAGTACCATCCCTTGCGGCACAGCGGCGCTTTTTAGCATAGCCACTGTCGTATTACCAAAAGTGCTGGTACTGGCAAGCTCATAAATAGCGCGCATCAATGGATGCTCATGCGTAATAAAATCGATATCTTCACGCTGAAGCGCTTGCTCACGCTCAAAAGTCAACGTCATACCATCTTCATCACCAAGCGGCAAGCCATCGATATAGTCGCTGATCTCAGTGCTATCAATCGGTGCGATGACCCACGAGCCATCACGCTGGATATTATGGTCGATATTGGCAGAGGCAAAGAAGCGCTCAATGAAATGCGGCAACAAATTATTGCCATCAAAGTCACGCATGGCATCCGCAATACGTCCAGCGACACGCGGACGACACGAGTTGTACTCTAGCAGACGATCACGGCCCGCTTGTAGCTGCGCCTCTAAGCCCAAACGCGTCTGTAGCGCCTCATCAATGATGTCTTGTAAGATAGCATTGTTATCCGCAGTATCCGCGCCTTCAAGTACAGGCTTGAGCTCTTGGATATACTGCTCTTGCACGCTTTGTGCCGTTGGTGATATTTGGTTAAACATATTCAGCGCATCGTTATACCAATGATACAGACGCTCTTGCGCCGTGCCCTGTACATAAGGCACATGCAGCATGATCTGCTGTGTCTGACCGATACGATCTAGACGACCGATACGCTGCTCCAAAGTATCTGGGTTTGCCGGTAAATCCCAGAGTATCAGTTGGCTTGCAAACTGGAAGTTACGACCTTCAGAGCCAATCTCTGAGCATAATAATATTTGTGCGCCTTCACTATCCGCGAAAAATGCTGCTGCTTGGTCACGCTCAAGCAGGGTCATCTGCTCAGTAAATATAGCGGTTTTGATGCCGGCATGCAGACGCAATACAGCTTCTAAGCTCTCTACTGTCGCGCCACTGCGAGCGATTAGCAGTACTTTTTGCTGCTTAAGCTCACCGCGTAAGATATCAACCAACCAAGAGACGCGTGGATCATCTTCTAGCCAACCACCGTCGGGCTGGTTTTCTTCGCCCCACAGCTGCTCACGCAGTTTGCCCGTGGTTTGGTAGCTATCAACCCATGCGTCAGGCAGGTGCAGTGGATATGGCTGATGGCTTCGTCCATAAAACCCTTTGACACTCTCACGAGTATTGCGAAATAAGATACGGCCGGTACCATGACGGTCCAGTAGCTCGTTAAGGGCATAAGTACGCAAGCGCTCATCGTCATTGATTGCGCCCAGCTCATCCATACTAATGTCTAATAAATGGCTCAAAGCTGCAATTTGCCCATCACTCAGTGGCTTGTCTTCTATCAAGACGCCAGCGACGGCAGCGGTTTCGGCAAAGGCTTCTTGCCCATCAATAAACTCATCCAAATCATCAAAGCGATCAGGATCTATCAGGCGCAAACGGGCAAAGTGACTCTGCGCGCCAAGTTGCTCTGGCGTTGCTGTCAGTAGCATCACCCCAGGCGTCTCTTCAGCAAAGTCAGCAATCAAATCGTATTTGTCATTGCCGCCCTGCTCTTCATCCCAGTGCAAATGGTGCGCTTCGTCGACGACCAATAGATCAAAGCCCGCTTCCATCGCCTGATCGTACAAATCAGGATGATCAAGCAACAAATCCATGCCCGCGATGATGCACTGCTCAGTGGCAAAGACGTTTTGCTCAGGATCATGTTCTTTGATCGCAGCTGTGCGCACCAAATCAAACAATGCAAAATTCAGATTAAAACGACGACGCAGCTCAATCATCCATTGATACTGTAAGCTGTCTGGCACCAAAATCAAAACACGCTCAGCTTTACCCGTTAGTAGCTGCTGATGGATAATCATGCCCGCTTCGATGGTTTTACCAAGACCTACTTCATCAGCGAGCAGGACACGCGGCGCGATACGCTTACCGACTTCGTGTGCGATATAGAGCTGATGCTCGATGATATCGACACGCGCGCCCATCAACCCTTTGAGTGGATGGCCTGCCAATGCTGATTGCATACGCAAGATATCTTGGCGCAGCTCGTACCAATCGCCGCGTTCGATACGACCAGCGAGCAGACGCTCAAGCGGCTTGGCTAGCGTGATATTGGCCGCAAGGCGCGTCTCCATTATTCCTTTAGAAGCAGTGCCGCCCTCGTGCTCATCGACGCTATATTTGAGCACACCCATGACTTCATCGACAGCATTGACTGTATAGCTTTTGCCATCTTGGTCATAGATCGTATCGCCAACCTTAAACACCACGCGCGATAGTGGCGCAGAGTTTTTTGCGTAGACGCGCGTCTCTTCACTTTGTGGAAATAAAATATGCACACATCGATCATCGACATCGATAACCACACCTAAGCCAAGCTCAGACTCCGTATCAGATAAATAACGTTGGCCAACGGCGAATTCAGTACTGTGCAATGAAGCAATAGAGATAGTCATAAGGCGATGTCTTTTGTACTCAGATAATTAAAAATTAGATAGCAATGGTGGCTTGTGATAGTAGTCAGGTTAAAAATGAGGCAAATCATCAATAGATGCAAACGCAGTGTCATAATGTTAGTGAAACCAATAGCCAAGCCTTACCATTATATAACGTTAGCGGCTAGATGAGTGCGTTAAGTTCAATTTTCAAGAGGCGGCTTATGATACCCATGACTTTATAAGGTCTTTGGGCCCAATCATGCTCAGTAAATCCGCTCATGATATAAATTACTTTGTTTTTAAACGCTTATCACCACTTAGCCAATATTTAATGGATTCGTTTTTGACTAAAAACTCCAACGTGCTACATTAAGCCCATAACGATTCATTTGACAACTATTTCTATCTATAGGACAACAATAAATAAGGAATCATGATGCAAGCCGTTTTTTTGGATAAAGGCACTTTTTCTGATGGTATTGACTTACCTGCACCAGCAGGCATAAGCGATTACGTCACTTATAACGATACGCCAAAAGACACGGACCTCATTATTGAGCGCTGTAAAGATGCCGATATCATCATCACCAATAAAGTGCAAATTGGCGCAGAGGTGATCGCTGGCCTACCCAAGCTAAAATTGATTCAACTGACCGCCACTGGCATGAATAACGTCGATCATGAGGCTTGCGATAAACATGGCGTAGCACTTTATAATGTGGCGGGATATGCGGTAAAAAGCGTGCCTGAGCATACCTTTATGCTCATGCTGACTGCGATGCGTGCCGGTATTCATTACCATCAAAAAGTCGCTGATGGCACATGGCTAGCAAACGGGAATTTTTGTCTGCTGGATATTCCGCTGATAGATTTGGAAGACAAGACGCTAGGCATCATTGGTATTGGCACCATTGGCAAGCGCGTAACCGAAATCGCGCGTGCATTTGGTATGACAGTTCTATGGGCGGAGCATCAAGGACGCACGCCGCGCAACGACGATTATACGGCATTTGATGAGGTATTAGCTCGTGCAGATGTCCTCAGTTTGCATTGTCCATTGACTGAACAAACCGAACACCTCATTAATAAAGATACCTTGGCAAAAATGAGCAAACAACCGCTCATCGTCAATGTCGCTCGTGGCGGCGTCGTTGATAGCCAAGCATTGACTGATGCGATTAACAATGAGCAAATCATCGGTTATGCCAGTGATGTATTTGCACAAGAGCCCATCGCGAACGATGACCCATTACTCAGTCTCAGCGACCATCCACGCGTCATATTTAGCCCGCACAATGCTTGGGGCAGCAAAAGCGCCCAAGAGACCTTGTGGCAGATATTAAGCAAACAAGTTGCTGACTTTATCGATAATCAGCATCAATAGCGACTATCGATCAATTAAAACCTAACGACTGAACCGCAACCAGTCGTCTTTTATTTTGCGGTATTTGAGCATCACACGGTCGCTAAGATAGTTGTTGGTCACGTACCATGGGTAGCGATCGCCTTGCTTCGGCAGTCTGTCTTGGGCACGTCTGACATATCCAGACGATAGCGATCCCATCACCGTATCTGCTTGGGCGTAGGCGGTAGCATTCGCCGCCTGTGCCTGTGGCAGCGCGACTTGGTAGCGGTTTTTGTGCATATAACTCAACAGCCGCACCACATATTGACACGCCAGATCAATCTTTAGCGTCCATGAGGCATTGGTATAGCCAAATAAGGCCGCCATGTTAGGCACGCCTTCGATCATGACTGCCTTATACGTCATGCGCGTACCGATATCAATGGCCTGCCCGTCGATATATACCGCTGCTCCGCCTAGCATTTGCAGCTTCAATCCGGTTGCTGTGACGATGATATTAGCCTCAAGATGCTCGCCTGATTGCAGCATAATACCGGTTTCAGTGAAGTGGTCGATCTGATCGGTGACCACTGCTGCACGCTCACCGTGCAAAGACTTAAATAAGTCACTGTCTGGCACAGCGCATACGCGTTGATCCCACGGATTGTAGTCGGGCATAAAGTGCTCGACATCAACGCCGCTACCTTTTAACTCTTTTGTCACGCCGCCTTTTAGCACAGCTTTCATCAGCTTGGGCGCGTGAGTGGCTAATTTATACAGCCCTTGCTGCCGCAACACGTTGCGCGCTCGCAGTACCGTATAGGCCTGCTCTTTTGATAAAGGTGAAAACTTGCCTGATAGCCAGTCGATAGCATGATCATCGCCCGGTACGCTTGCCACATAAGTGGGTGTCCGCTGTAGCATCGTGACATGACGCGCACACTGCTCGCTGCTTTCATCTACCAATGCCGGCAATAGCGTCATTGCAGTGGCACCGCTGCCAATAATAACCACTTTTTTGTCGTTATAATCTAAATTACCCCAATGCTGCGGATGGACAATACGACCGCGGAAATCTTCTTCTCCCGCAAAATGAGGTCGATAGCCTTGCTCATAGTCGTAGTAGCCCGTAGCACCGACGATAAACTTTGCCGTCTTAGCGAACACTTCGCCACTCGCATGATTTTTTATGGTTGCTGTCCATAACTGATCCATACTCGACCATGATATTTGCTGAACTTCATGCTCGTAACGAATATGCTCCGTAATACCAAACTCGCGCGCCGTATCAGCGATATAACGCTTGATATCGCCACCTGCTGCCAGCATTCTATAATCTAGCCACGGTCTAAAATTATAGCCAAAGGTTAAGGCATCAGAATCAGAACGGATACCAGGATAGGTAAATAAATCCCACGTGCCGCCCAAATCAGCCCTCTTTTCTAATATGACAAAGCGCTGCGAGCCTCTTTTGTTGTTAACTGATCTGTTCCGCCTTTGTTTTTTTGCACCTTTATGACCAAATAGATTTTTATGCGCTAGTTGCTGTAAGCGGCAGGCCATACCGATACCCGCAATGCCCGCACCAATAATCAGCACTTCATAATCGGCAGGCTTACCCCTTTGCGACTGTCTACGTGCGAGGCGACTTTTAATCGCCTGTTTGGTAGTAGCGATATCAAGCATATTCTCATCCTTGTGTTTACATGATCAGCGATAGCCTTAGTGCTTCTATTAATCGCGCGCTTCGACTTCATATTCAGGCAGCTAATGCATCAAAATGGGCATGGACTTTCCCAGTCCATCCAAGCACCCAATACTGGATGCTTTAAGCGCAATTGCTGCGCATGTAGATTTAGCCTTGGCGCAATCTTGAGTGCCGCGCCCTCGGCATAAATCGGGTCGCCAATCATCACATGACCTGCATGCACCATGTGCACGCGTAGTTGATGGCTGCGACCCGTAACGGGTTTAAGCATCACTCGGGTAACTGGTTGACCATCACACATTTCGTGCGCTATGACTTCATACAGTGTTAAAGCATGCTTTGACCAGTCATGATCAACGATATGACGCGGCTTGGTCGTCGGCTCATAGCGTACTGGCACCGATATCTCACCCGCTGCGCCCACCTGCTCCCATTGCCCAAAAACTCGTGCTTGGTATTTTTTCTGCGGTAAGCGTTCAATAAACTGTTTACTGATATTGGTTTGGGCGGCGGCATTTTTTGCGAAAATAATCAGACCTGACGTGTCCATATCCAATCGATGAATCAGTTTTACCGCTGGATTGGCACGCTCAAGCCGAGCAAGCAGACTTACCTTGAGGGTCTTGCCATCGACGCTTAACAGCCCTGCCGGTTTATCCACTACCCAAATATCATCATCTTCGTAAACGGTAATCTCTTGCACAAATTGTTTGAAAAACTCAAGTGGATAGGCATTTTCTTGCGCGTTGAGAGCGTCGACTTCTTCATCAGTAAAAGGCATAAACTTAACTACTTATATAAATTGAACGTAATATGGGGCTTTGGCGGCTGTTATTTTGGCACAGTAGCGCCCTATTTATTGAGAGTAAAAGTGGGATGATTCAATGTAAAAACAGACGCCTAAAAGTGCTCAAAAAGTATGTTTTAGCAAAGCAATGATCACACGTAACAGAGAAAACCCAACCTGTGTCATTCTGTTTTGATTTATTGTGCTAATCGTAATTGTTGAACAATTTAACCAGCCTGAATCTGTCAAGACTGAGCAAACATGTTAATATAATGGCACATTTTCACCACTTCTAAACGATTCTTTGACCACTGACCCACTTATTATTAGATCAATATGACAGCTGGTGTGTGGTGACAGAATAAATAAAACAAGAGAGATAAAATTATGTCAGACCTTATTGTTAATACTACCGACACAAACTTTGACCAAGACGTTCTAGAATCAGATCTTCCTGTATTGGTAGATTTTTGGGCAACTTGGTGTGGTCCTTGTAAAGCGATTGCGCCTATTTTAGAAGATTTAGCGACTGAGTACCAAGGTAAAGTTAAGATCGTTAAAGTTGACGTGGATAACAACCCACAAGCAGCGAGCCGTTTTGGTATCCGCAACATCCCAACTTTATTTGTCTTCAAAGACGGCGAAAAAGTAGATTCAGTGATGGGTCTACAGCCAAAAGCTGAATTGGCCAAAGTATTGGACAAGCATTTATAAGTTGAATGTTATCATTTCAAAGTTTTTTGAATCAATGAGCTAAAGCGATAAAGAAAGCCATTATCTGATAACGATAATGGCTTTTTGCTTGTTTTTTGTGCAAAAAACTTGATTATACGAATTTTTTGGCAAAATTTATTGACAACGCTATTGTGAAGACCGTATAGTCTGCTGACAAGAGAAAACCATCTGTTTTCCTAGTATCTTGTCGCTATTCTCCTCGTGTTTATCAACAAAAACACAATCGTCATTATAAACACCATTGCTAAACGAAATGACTAAACGCAATGACTGATATTGAGTTTTTGACGCAGACTCTTATGTAGCCTTTTTTATTCCTAATTCTTATGACCTTGCATCCAGCGATAGCAATGCGTCTATAAGCAGACATGCAATACCAACACTACATAAGCCATTGCGCTGTACAAATACCTTCTATCATCATATTACTGTCGTTTTACTCATTGTCGTGACTTGTGCTGCTAATGGCATCTCTCATCTGATCAATTGCTAATGACCTATCTATGAATCTAACTGAATTAAAGAAAAAATCAATCTCTGAGCTGTTGGCTATTGCCAAGGAAATGGGTCTTGATAACATGGCGCGTAGCCGTAAACAAGACATTATCTTTGCTATCTTAAAAACCCATGCCCGCAACGGTGAAGCCATCTATGGTGACGGTGTGCTTGAGGTTCTCCCTGATGGTTTTGGCTTTTTACGCTCATCAGAAGGCTCTTATCTAGCAGGTCCTGATGACATCTATGTCAGCCCTAGTCAAATTCGCCGCTTTAGCTTAAAAACGGGCGACAGTATCGCTGGTACGATTCGCCCACCAAAAGATTCTGAGCGTTATTTTGCGCTACTAAAAGTTGGTGAAATCAACTTTGATACGCCAGATCGCTCACGTCATAAGCTGATTTTTGAGAACCTAACACCGCTATTCCCTACTGAGCAGCTAAAGCTTGAGCTTGGTAATGGTACTACCGAAGATCTGACAGGGCGTATCATTGATTTGATCGCACCAATTGGTAAAGGTCAGCGCTCTATTATTGTCGCACCGCCAAAAGCGGGTAAAACGATGTTATTGCAATCTATTGCTCAGTCCATCACTCGCAATAATCCTGAATGCTACTTAATCGTCCTGTTGATTGATGAGCGTCCAGAGGAAGTCACCGAGATGGAGCGTACCGTGCGCGGTGAAGTCGTTGCCTCTACCTTTGATGAGCCACCTCAGCGTCACGTACAAGTGGCTGAGATGGTCATCGAAAAAGCCAAACGTCTGGTCGAGCATAAGCAAGATGTGGTGATTTTATTAGACTCGATCACTCGTTTGGCACGTGCCTATAACACCGTTATACCATCATCAGGCAAAGTATTGACCGGTGGTTTGGATGCCAATGCGCTTGAGCGTCCAAAGCGTTTCTTTGGCGCTGCGCGTAATGTCGAAGAAGGTGGCAGTTTGACGATTATTGCCAGTGCGCTGATTGATACTGGTAGTAAGATGGACAGCGTGATCTTTGAGGAATTCAAAGGAACGGGCAACCAAGAAATCACCCTTGAGCGCGACTTGGCCGAAAAACGTGTCTTCCCTGCAATCAATATCAAAAAATCAGGCACACGCCGCGAAGAGCGCTTGTTGGACGAAGATAAACTACGTAAAGTCTGGATTTTACGTAAACTGCTGCAGCCGATGGATGGCGTCCAAGCTACTGAATTCTTGTTGGAGCGTCTCAAAGAAGCGAAAACCAATGACGAGTTCTTTGAGCAAATGAAACGCAAATCACAGAACTAATTTACGCATATTTTTTCCAAGCATGCCATTGTTTGCTTGATATAAAGACTGCCGATCGGTGGTCTTTTTTATTTCCGATTGCCAAAATACTCGCCTACCTATTTTTGCGCTAAGTACCTCATATAAGCAAGTACCCGTTTTATGATACAGTGCGGCAACATCAATTACATGTCGTTTGCAAAGTTTAGCGTTTTTACTACGACTAACTATCTACTAACCCACTATTATGGCAGACAGTAGGAATACATTTGAAAATATCATGGACATTGTTTTTTTAAAGGTATTATATTTCAAGCTTGACGAATAAATAGGTGATAATATGAAATTTGCTAAAACGATCGCAATGACAGCAATTACGAGCTCAGCACTCATCATGACTGGTTGTAATTCATATGGTGGTATGAGCAATACCGCTAAAGGCGCAACAGCAGGTGCCGCAGCTGGCGCACTTATCAGAAGTAAAGGCGACAGCAAAGACATCGCTCGTGGTGCATTGGCTGGTGCAGCTATTGGCGGCGCTGGTGGTTACATTCTTGATAACAACTAAAAACTTCTACACTGATATTTCTTAATAGTGCGTTGAGTCATATTAGATAGAAGATAATAAAAAAGCCTGCAATTGATTGCAGGCTTTTTTATATCAACTTTTTGCATGGCTATTATTGTACTGACAACCCGTTATTGTTGTACTGATAACCCATAGGCGGAGTTGCAAAAAATAATCTTACTTTTAAAGCGCACCACTAAAGGTATCGCAAGATTGTACATTACCGCTCTCTAAGCCCCGAGTGAACCACTCAACACGCTGTTGACTAGTACCATGCGTAAAATTATCAGGCGCAACCGCTCTACCACTCGCCTGTGCCAATCGATCATCGCCGATCTGACCAGCCGCATTGATGGCTTCATCAATATCACCCGCTTCTAAAAACTGTACACGCTCTTGGTTACGCTGCGCCCAAACGCCAGCAAAGCAATCTGCCTGCAGCTCTTGTAACACTGACAACTTATTGGATTGTGCTTGGGTCACTTGCCGACGGGCTTCATTGACCTGCTGACTAATACCTAGTAGCGTCTGAACATGATGACCCACCTCATGTGCGATAACATAAGCCTGCGCAAAATCCCCCGCTTTACCTTGGTTTTCCTGAGTCCCAGAGCCTTGCTGATCCCCTGCGATACCCAGATTTTGACGCATCTCCACAAAAAATGATGTGTCTAAATAGACCGTTTGATCGCCTGGACAATAAAAAGGCCCTGTCGCCGCGCTGGCACTGCCGCACGCCGAATTTACTTGACCATTGAAAAGAATTAGCGAGGGCTCTTTATAAGTACTACCCGCTTCGTTAAATATCTGATGCCAGACTTCTTCTGTATCCGCCAGCACAACTTTGACAAACTGGGTATCTCGATCGTCGCTTATCGCAGGTTCGCTGGAAGTTCCATTACTACCACCACCAGCGATTACCTGACCTGTTTGCAGCGCAGTCATAGGATTTACCCCAAATACCAGCCATAAAATACCTGCGATAATGATACCGCCAATACCACCACCTATCATTTTCCCGCCGCCCGTACTAGAGCGAACATTAGAACTGCCTCGTCTGCCTTGCCATTTCATAGTTTATTCCTCAAATATACGAGATATAATCACTCGTATTGTTCATTATTCATGTTGTACAGTATGCCGCTCAATACGTTGATTTGATTTTTGGTTTGCTCACTCACAAGCAATTTTTCTTAATATAAATAGCGCTAATTATCATGGCCTACTTGTCCCATATTTACTTGTCCCATATTAATGGCGTACTTGTGCCTCATTAGACGAGACAATCGACTCTAATTTTACTTAACCAAACACCATAAATACGTTAAATTACAGCCAAAAGTAGGACTGCATATTGTGCCGTAACAGTCTAATGTCATTGATTATACGTCGATTAATCAGGTTTGTTGTATTAAAAATACTATCGAACAGATGAAGTAAAATATTATTTTAAATATTATTGTTACTTAATTGTACAACCCTATTTCCATTTTCATATAAAACATATAGAATGCGTGGAAGCTGAGTAGCTGTAACTAAGACTAATTGAATTCTGAGAAACCTCGGAATTCGTCCTTTGTTGCTGCTACTGCTCATTTCATTTTTCCGGAGAAAACCTTATGAAACTTAAATTACTTGCTCTAGCTGGTATCATGACTGCAACTATGGGCCTAACTGCCTGTGACAGCAACAAAGAAAACGCTGCTGAAGATCTATCTGACGCGCAAGAAGAAGTGCAAGACGCACAAGAAGAGCTAGCTGAAGGCGCTGCTGACGGTGAAGCTATCCCTGCTGATGCTGACGCTGCTGTTGCTGACGCTGAAGCTGACATCGCTGACGCTCAAGTGGCAACTGCTACTGACGAAATGGACGCTGAAGTTCCTGTAGACGGCACTACTACTAGCGTTGACGTAGCTAGCGAAACTGATACTGCTGCTGTTGACGCTTCTGACGAAGTTGTTGTTGAAGAGCCAGCTCAGTAATTTATTGTTCATACAATAAATAAACGGTAATAAAAAAAAGAGAGCCTATGCTCTCTTTTTTTATGCCTGCAATTTATGACAGCTAGTTACCTATAACCATACTTGGTATTTATTGGCTATACAAGGCTATAGCGAAAACAAGCAAGCTGTCATACTCAATAACGCATTAAGTATCGAATAAACGCTCATCAACTTTCTGACGAAATTTTTGTCCCGTTTTGAACGTAACCACGCGGCGTGCCGATACGGCGACAGGCTCCCCTGTTTTAGGGTTACGGCCTGGACGGCTGTTTTTGTCTTTAAGCTCAAAGTTGCCAAAGCCTGAAAGCTTGACCTCTTTGCCATCAATCAAACTATCTGACAGCTCATCAAAAAAGTTCTCCACCAGACAGCGACCTTCTTGGCGTGTCAGATTTAGATGACTCATTAAGTGCTCAATTATGTCAGATTTGGTTAAGGTGCTCACAGTACGACTCCTATGCTATGTCGTGATGTCGAATATCATGGTTTAGCGGTATGAGGGTTAAGTCTAATTATTATAAAGGTTTTTTGATTAGTTTTTAATAAACTATACATTAAAATCCTTTATTAATAATGACTTAACTTATTTTACAAGTAAAAGGGTTATAAATAATAGTTTTTACGAATAGCAATGCTTCATAGCCTCATAACTGAAGAGGCTATAGAGCATTGGGTCTTTTAAAGACTAAATATTAGCTGTCACGTAACTGGACTGCGTGTTGATCCGTTAATGCCTGTACAACCTTATCAGTGGCAGTTTTTACAGCTTCATCTGATAGGGTTTGTGTAGCATCTTGCCATACAAGTGCAAACGCCAATGAGCGCTGACCAGTCGGTACTTTATCGCCTTGATACACATCAAATAGCCACAGATCAGTCAACAAATCACCTGCCGCAGCTCGTACCGTTGACTCTAAAGTCTGCAAACTGATATCACTGTCTACTAAAATAGCAATATCACGGCGCACTTGTGGGAACTTGCTAGGCGTCGTAATCGAATGCTGCTCACGAGCAATCGTCAATAGCGGTGCCAGTGACAATTGGGCAACCCATGTCGTTGGCAGATCCAACTGCTTAGCAGTATTTGGATGTAGCTGACCCAACCAACCAACATAGATATCATCGATATATAACTCAGCGCTTTGTCCTGGATGCAGGAAGCTCAGCGCACTACGCTCATAGCGAATACGGGCGCTATCGATCTGCGCTGGTAATAACTGTTCAATATCATGTTTGAGATCATAAAAATCTAAGACGCGGTTTTGATAAGCCTGCTCACTCCATACATCACCCACTGCGACCAATGCAATGCTTGGGGTTTGCACCAAATCACTGATACTTTGTCCAACAAAGCTAAGACCCGTCTCAAAGAAACGTACGCGTGGCTGCTGACGATTCAAGTTATATTGCACGCAAGGCAGTAAACTTGACAGCAAGGTACGACGCATGACCGCCAAATCACTAGAGATAGGGTTTGCCAGTGCCAACACCTCTCCTAGCGCTTCATCATCAAGCAATGCTTCTAATTTTGCATCACTAAAGCTAAAGCTGATGGCTTCCATATAACCGTTATCGACCAGTGCTAGCTTCATCCCATGAGTCAAATCTGCAGTATCGTCATAATCCATGCTGACTTGCAAATATGGCAATACGCTTGGAATATTGTCATAGCCATAGATACGGGCAATTTCTTCGATGAGGTCTTCCTTGATACTCATATCAAAACGGTAAGACGGCGGCTTACAAATCAATGCGTCGTTTTGCTGCTCTACCTCAAAACCTAATTGAGTTAAGATACGTACCATCTCTGATGGCTCGATATCAATACCAATAACATCACGTACTTTCGCGATTGGCAATGTAATCGGTTCGCGTGCTGGCAGATGCTCAAGGTTTTCGGCCGTGACTATTTGACCTGCTTCGCCGCCCGTGATGCTTGTGATCAAGTCACAAGCTCGTGCCAAGGCAAGTTCCGGCAATTCAAAATCGACCCCACGCTCAAAACGCTGTGATGCATCGGTATGCAATCCAAAACGGCGTGCGCGCGCAGCGATAGCCAGTTGATTAAAGAAAGCGCTTTCTACCACGATATTGGTCGTACTATCGGTGACACTGCTACGCTGACCACCCATAATGCCAGCCAGTGCCAAGGCACCTTTGTCATCAGCAATCACAAGCTCATCACCGGTTAGCGTAACCGTTTGCTCGTTGAGCAAAGTAATGGTTTCATCAGGCTGTGCCAAACGCACAACGATATCACCTTCGATGGTATCGGCATCAAAAGCGTGTAGCGGTTGCCCCAATTCCATCAACACATAATTGGTCACATCGACCAAGAAGTTGTGTGAACGTAGTCCTGACTGTACCAATGCATCTTGCATCCATTTTGGAGTATCGATGCTACGATCAATATTGCTAATCGATTGCAACAGATAGCGAGGGCACGCCTCTACCGCATCAACAGTTACAGCGGGCGTTGCACCATTATCAGAAGCGACTACATAGTCAGGAATCTCTGGCAACTGTACAGGCAAGTCATTGATGACTGAAATCTCGCGAGCGATACCGCGAACGCTAAAGCAATCACCACGGTTTGGGGTGATAGAGATATCTAATATCTGATTATCTAGACCTAAATACTCACGGATATCGGTACCAACTGGTGCATCTTCAGGCAACTCAAGCAGTCCATCTATATCATCTACCAAGTCAATTTCAGAGGCGCCGCATAGCATGCCGTTTGAGGCAACACCGCGTAGCTTGCTTTTCTTAATCTTAAAACCTTTTGCGTCATCGCTTGGTAGTATCGCACCAACGGTAGCAACCGGTGCTTTCATACCGACGGTCACATTAGGTGCGCCGCAGACAATTTGCAGCGGCTCAGCGTCGCCAATATTTACCTGCGTGACACGCAGTTTGTCTGCATCTGGATGCTGCTCAACGCTGATAACTTCACCGATGACCACACCGCTAAATGCACGGGCAACTGCGTAACGGTCATCAATCTCAAGCCCTGCCATCGTCAGCTGTTCAGCCAACTGTTCGCTGGTATTTTTGGGGTTTACCCATTGACGTAGCCACTGTTCGCTAATTTTCATAAATATCTCGGATCAGAATTTTATAATAAAGATGTTGGAGTAAAGCTTGGCAAATTAACTTGTTGTATTAACAAGGAGCACTTTTATATCAACAAAAGCACGTTAGCCAAATTGCTTTAAGAAGCGCACGTCATTTTGGAAAAACAAACGTAAGTCATCAATACCGTAATACAACATCGCAAAGCGCTCGATACCCATCCCAAATGCAAAGCCTGTGTATTTGTCGCTATCAATACCGCAATTGGTCAATACTTGTGGATGTACCATACCGCAGCCCATCACTTCAAGCCATTTGCCGTTATCATCTAAGATATCTACTTCTGCAGACGGCTCAGTGAATGGGAAAAATGAAGGACGGAAACGTACGGTCAGCTCTTTGGCAAAAAATGCTTCTAGAAACTCACTAATCAGACCTTTTAGCTCAGCAAAAGTGCTCGACTCTGTGACCATAAGGCCTTCTAGCTGATGGAACATCGGAGAGTGGGTTTGGTCTGAGTCGTTACGATAAACACGGCCTGGGCAAATGATGCGAATCGGTGGCTCGTTCTTTTCCATGGTACGAATCTGCACTGGGCTGGTATGCGTACGCAGTAGATAATGCGCATCGAAATAGAATGTATCATGCATCGCGCGCGCAGGATGGTGCGACGGGATATTCAACGCTTCAAAGTTATAGTAATCGCTCTCAACTTCAGGGCCGGTGGCAACATTGAAGCCCGCTTGAATAAAGTACTGCTGCATACGCTGAGTAATCATCGTCACGGGATGCAGATGGCCTTTTTGACCACCGCGAGCAGGAAGAGTAATATCAATGCTCTCTGCTTCTAGCTTAGCGTTGAGCGCGGCGACTTCTAACTGCTGCTGTTGATCGCTCAGCGCTTGCTGAATGCGGCTACGCACCTCGTGCAACCAGCCACCGTAGGTTTTTTTATCATCAGCATCGAGTTTGCCCATCTGCTTTGACCAGCCAGTCAATGGGCTTTTTTTGCCAGTCAATTGCACACGCAAGTCTTGCAAGGTACGCGCATCAGTTACTTGTAGAATCAAAGCTTCAGCAGCACTCGCAAAGTCGGTAAGCTGAGCTTCATTGAGCTCGTTTAGCTCTGAAGACAAGGTCGGTAGCGCCGACAAGTCGTTGGTAGCAGCAGGGTTAGTCATAAGACGCATTATTCCTGATTTGAACGGACTATTAATTGTAGGGATTTGACCAAATATTGCAAACCATTTATCCCGTTATCTTCATAAAGATAAGTGGTCTAAAAGGCTTGAATATTTAGACAGATAAAGAGCAGGTGCTGGTATCCACTCAGACTAAGTAAATACACCATAATTTAAAATAAAAAAAGCCACCGACCAGCGGTAGCTTTTATTAATATCGTACTATTAATCAATATTAGTTCTATTCGTTTAGACGCTTACTTAGATAAATTTTATATCTACTTAATCTCTAAAGAGTAGTTAATATTTATGCTAGTTCCGCTTTTGCTTTTTCGACCAATGCTGTGAAAGTCGCTGCATCATGCATAGCGATGTCTGCTAGAACGCGACGATCGATTGCGATGTTTGCTTTTTTCAAGCCATTGATAAAGCGGCTATAGCTCAAACCATTTAAGCGTGCACCAGCATTGATACGTGCAATCCAAAGACGACGGAAAGTACGTTTTTTGTTGCGACGGTCACGATAAGCATATTGACCAGCTTTGGTCACTGCCTGTACCGCTACGCGGTAAACACGTGAACGGGCACCGTAGTAGCCTTTTGCGCGTTTTAAGATTTTTTTGTGACGGCGATTTGCCTGTACACCACGTTTTACACGGGCCATAATTTACTCCAAGATTTTGTAATCACTGTTAAGCGAGTGATGATGCTGTCAAATAACAAACATCATTGTCAGATTGCAAAGTCAACTATCATTTCATCAGATAGTTTTCAATCAAAGATAGATGACAGTAGGCTATTAGATGTATGGGCACATACGACGAATGGCTGCTTCGTCAGATTTATGTACCAACTTAAGACCACGCAACTGGCGAATACGCTTAGGTGATTTCTTGGTCAAAATATGGCTTTTGAATGCTTGCTTACGTTTAAAGCCATTTGCTGTTTTTTTGAAGCGTTTAGCGGCACCGCTTCTGGTTTTCATCTTAACTTTCATGATGATTTGCCTCTTTTTCTGTTTTAGAACCTGGTCGTCAAATAGTCATACCGAATAATCGCTATATAAATAACCACTAAACCTCTATTTGCCTCGAGGTGGGAGGCGGTATTTTAGCAGATAGTGCCTTGTTTTGCCAAGTAAAGTTTTGGTTAACCTTTACTTGGAAATAAAGACCGTTAGCCAGCATGAGTAGCGCTACAGCGCATCTCTTAAAAACCTCATAAAAATGGTCAATTTTCATCCAAATAGATTGAATGTCAGCTGAAGCTGTGCTTAAGTAGATACTTAAGTTACATCATAATATGAGTGTCATGAAAGCACACTCATTTATCAAGTGTATACAGCCTTTTATTTGTTCATCGTTATTATGATTCTGCCAACCTATCGCATGATAAGTAGCATAATTGTTTGCCACCACTTTAGGAGATAGTGTGTCAAAGCAAGAGTTGGTATTTGAGGATTATTTATTTGTTTTTGAGACAGTGATGTGCGTGCGTCATACCGAAATCGACTTGGGACAGCATGTGACCATCGAATCTCTGACTGCCCTTCTGTCCGAAGCGCGACTAAGATTTCTACACGCTAAAGGTATTAAAGGAATCAATTCAGATAACCAGGGCTTAATTATTGATACATTGCAGTTGGTTATTTTGAGTCGTATACGAGTATGCGAAGAGCTTTTGTTTGAAGTCGGTGTTGAGCCAATATATGATAATGGCGGTAGCATCGTGATAAAGATCACACGTATGCACACAGGTGAAGTGGTCGCCAAAGCAAGACAACATTTTAGAAATTATGATTTTAATCTCAATAAAGTGATTAAGCACGATAACACGACCAAAGAGGCTCTATATCCTCATTTATTTAGGCTGTAAAATAGCGAGTCAATATCACCTTTCTCATTTTAATGCTCGCGCAGCTTTCATATGACATCATATTTCAGAGCATTTTAGACAATCTCCTCGCTCTAATCATAACTCGCTCCAATCATAAGTAGTATAATTACTTATTGATATTTTTACTCTTTCTAACTATAAGACGATACATACATTATGACTCTACCTGCTTGGCTGACTGCCATAACTTTTAATGCTGATGGTTTGATTCCTGCAATTGCTCAAGATCACAAGTCAGGCCGTATTTTGATGATGGCTTGGATGAATGCAGACGCATTACAGCTCACCGTACAAACGCAGACCGCGGTTTATTTTTCGCGTTCACGTGGCAAATTGTGGCACAAAGGCGAATCATCAGGTCATACGCAAACCGTCCACGATATTCGTCTAGACTGTGACGCAGACGTGATTGTGCTAAGCGTGACTCAAGCGGGCGGTATTGCTTGTCATACAGGCCGTGAGTCTTGTTTTTATCAGCGTTTAGATCTATCAGGCCAAACACCTGAATGGCAGACAGTCGATAAAGTATTGAAAGACCCTGCGGAGATTTATCATTCTGACAAATCTGCTAGCACCAATGCTGAAAACGAAAATGCTAGCGCGACCATCGACTCTAATAACACTCAAGCGCAAGTCGATAAAGGCTCTGTGCTACAACAGCTCGATCAGGTATTGGCAGAGCGCAAACAAGCCGATGCCAACAGCTCTTATGTCGCCAGCCTATACGCCAAAGGCTTGAATAAAATATTAGAAAAAGTCGGTGAAGAGAGTACAGAGAGCATCATTGCTGCCAAAGATTTTGCTCACTGTGATGAAAATAAAGACAAAGCTGCTTTTGAGGCGGCGCGCCACGAGCTGATCTATGAAGTGGCAGATGTCTGGTTCCATACTTTAGTCGGACTGGCATGGTTTGACATAGAATCAGACGCTGTACTAAATGAGCTAGGTAGACGGTTTGGCTTATCAGGTATCGACGAAAAAGCGGCTAGATAGTTATTAAGATACAAAAAAAAGCATCGACCCTGTTTGATTATTGTTGATTTCACCTATTTGTAATAACTGCGGGTTATAATATAGCTCTGTTTTATCTCGCATTATATGTGATGCTTTTTTTGATACATAACTCTTTTATCAATTCAAAGCAGACATATGAAGACTGAAAATCAAATCACAAAACCAGGTCACAAGGATACCATTATGGGTAGTTTTTCTATTACGCATTGGCTGATACTATTGGTCGTCGTCGTTGTCGTGTTTGGCACTGCAAAACTAAAAAACGCTGGCAAAGATTTGGGCAGTGCGGTTAAAGGCTTTAAAGAAGCGGTCAAAGATGAAAATACAGAGCATGCCAAAAAACGCGTGGTGCTTGACCATGATGGCACGGCCCATACCGACGAGCGCCCAACAACCACTAAGGTTGATGACAAGCATAATGTATAGCATCTAGACAGTGACATCGGACCATTATGTTTGATATCGGGTTTTCTGAACTACTTCTCTTTGGCGTAATCGCCCTAATCGTCTTGGGCCCAGAAAAACTGCCACAGGCAGCGCGTACGGCTGGGCAATGGTATGCCAAAATTCGCCGCACCGTCTCCACATTACAGTCTGAAATAGAGGCCGAGCTAGACTTGGCTGAGACACGCCAACAAATGCAAAAAGAGCTGGCCAAAATTCGTCAAACCGAAGCCGATATGAGGCGTGAGATGGCGGAGATGCGCGGCAATATGAAGGCTTTTGAAAGCTCACAAAACCATTCTATAAAAACCTCGAATGAAGCGGTAGCGAGTGATAGAGATAACAAAGCTGACGGCACAAAAAACCATCAGCAATCACCCACACCAAAAGCATTCGACTACTCTTACGCAACTGACGAGCCCCAAGATACTTTAGAGAAGGGTCAGTTATCAAAGCACGGTAACAGCAATGATGATAGTGATATGGCCGCGCCCGTTACTCAAATCCTTAATACCCGACCGTGGGAAAATATGTGGTTCCGTTTGGGTGCTTACGATAAAGCTCGTCGCCTCCCAATGCCACCTTATCTACCGAACTATAAAGCCGATACCTTACTAAATAGCTCGGTAAGTACGCAGACTTCTGATAATAAGCAGGGGACTGACTGATGCAACTACTCAAACGCAAGAAAAGCCGCCAAGAAAAACTCACTGATTCAGATATTCCTGCTTTAAATGGCATTAATCAAGACGGTAAAGCAACAACTGATAGCACTCAAAATGAATCATCAGAGGATGTTTTAAGCGCATTGGGCGATATGCCTATCACTGAGCATTTGATTGAGCTACGCCGCCATTTAATTAAAATATGCGTGGCTGTTTTGATCATATTTTTGGGATTGGTCGGTTACTCACGTGAGCTGTATAACTTTTTATCAGATCCGTTGGTGGCACAGTTGCCTGCCAATTCGACCATGATTGCCACAGATATCACCTCGAACTTTATGGCACCGATACGTTTGACGGTTTTTGTTGCTGCCTTTTTGGCGATGCCTTATATCCTTTATCAAATTTGGTCATTTGTTGCGCCAGGTTTATATAAAAAAGAAAAAAGAATCGCTATCCCAGTGCTGCTGTCTTCTATATTTTTGTTTTATGCAGGTGTGGCGTTTTCTTATTTTATTGTGCTCAAAGGCGTCTTAAAGTTTTTTATTCTATTTGCCCCACAAAACGTACTACCGATGACCGATATCGACAGTTATCTGAGTTTTGCTTTAAAGCTATTTATGGTGTTTGGCTTGACCTTTGAGATTCCAGTTGTGACCTTGCTATTGATATTGGCAGGGATTGTCTCCATTCAGAGTCTAGAGGAAAAGCGTCGTTATATCATTGTGGGCTGTTTTGCTGTGGCTGCCGTGGTCACGCCGCCTGACGGGGTATCGATGCTGATGCTAGCAATCCCGATGTGGTTACTGTTTGAGCTTGGGTTATTTTTGGCTAAAATCTTGATCAAAGAAGAACCTAGCACTGACCTGATATCAACAGTCAAAGAATAAAGCATTTACCCGTCTGACTTATCTTGTTTTCTTCTTGCCCCACGCGTAAGCTTAGTGCTTATTGTCACGATTGAGTACCACCATCTATGAGCCATTGTTTATCCAGTGGCTTTTTTTGCCCCTTGTGTTTTTAATCACTTCTTGTATTTAGGTAGCTTTATTATGTCCGCATCGATGCCAGCTTATATGAGCGATCCCACTGATGAGCAGCTCGCCGCGCTGAATATGGCGATGGACCAAAAATCATTTAAAGTGGTGGCGTACGCAGGCGCTGGTAAGACCACGACACTCAAGCTAATCGGTGAGCGCTTGCGAGGTCGCGGACTGTATCTGGCCTTTAACAAAGCGATTGCCAATGATGCTCGTTCCAAGTTTCCACCGCATGTAGAATGCCGCACTTTTCACTCGCTGGCCTACCGTCATGTCGCGCGTGATATTACCGCCAAGCTATCTCTACCGCGATTTTCACCTAAGCGTCTGGGTGATGATTTGGGCTTGCAACCTGTGCAAGTCCGTCGGCAAATGGATGGGGTTAATAAATACATTACGCTGACACCAGCACGGTTGTCTCGATTCGTCAGTGACGCAGTGAGTAATTTTTGTAGTACACATGCCAGCTACCCTGCGCCAAGGCACATACTGTTTCCAAGCTGGCTCGATGATTCAGACGCCGAGCAATTACGCGAGATTCTCTACCCTGCCGTTGAGCAGCGCTGGCTACAGTCGATCGATGCGCGTCATCCTGCGGGCATAGGGCATGATATTTATCTCAAACTGTGGGCATTGTCCAAGCCGAGCATCCCTGCGGACTTTATTTTGTTTGACGAGGCGCAAGATGCTGATCCATTAATGATGGGTATCTTGACCCAGCAATCAAGACAAGTCATCTATGTGGGCGATGCGCACCAGCAGATTTATGAATGGCGCGGCGCTGTGAATGCAATGAAAAAACTGCCATTGCCACAGACGTTATTAACGCAATCCTTTCGCTTTGGTGAGCCGATTGCAGAAGTGGCCAATACTTTACTAAAAGCGCTGCAAGAAGATGTACCGCTAAAGGGCAATCCAAACAAACAGTCTTCTACTGATAAAGGTATGGTACACAGTAAAAAAGACGCCATTTTATGCCGGACCAATGCTGCGGCGATGTCGCAATTACTCACAGGGTTAAAGCACGGGCACCGTGTAGCGCTACAAGCAGATACTGATCGCATGCTCAAATTCTGTCAAGCAGCAGAAAACTTAAAAAATGGTAAATCGGCTTATGGTGTACCCGAGCTGGCTTATTTTTATAATTGGGGCGATGTACAAGAGTATGCTGAAACCAACGAGGGTAGCGATCTCAAAACACTAGTCAAACTGGTCGATGATCATGGGACTAATGTATTAAGCCAAGCGGTCAATAGTCTCACTAGTATCGAAAATGCGGATTACGTCATCTCTACCGCGCACAAAGCCAAAGGGCTTGAATGGGGGAAAGTACAACTAGATGATGATTTTTACTACGATGTGACGACCAATGCGGTCAAGATAACTCCAGAAGAGCTGCGCTTGCTTTATGTCGCTTGTACGCGGGCGCAGAGTAATCTAGATATTCATAATATCAAAGACTTGATCTCTGGATTACAGACAGGGAAGAAGGTGATTTTTGGGTCTTAACGTCGTTTTGGTTTTTAGATATTCTGTTGCCATACATCTAATTTACCTTTTGTATATAAGTCAGAGTCATCAGCATAGATTCCGTTCACCAGTTCATTTAAAGTCACTTGATTTAGCTCGCATCTAAAAGGCAGTTTTTTGTGCGACTGGCTAACGGCAGAAATTCTGATTTATCCTGCTTGCTCATCGAACCATGCATAAAATAGCATTTCTGAAACACCACTTTTTCTATGATATAAATTAGCGCATTCACCAATAAACTCTATGACAGAATCTTCGCTCCACTCTACAAGTAGATCTTGGTTAACGCCAAAGCTAACTATGTTTTGCGCTGCTTCCTGATGAATATCTTCAGCACATATCACTACCATCTCTTCTAGCTCTACTAACCACCTTCTAAACGTATTGTGCATATCTTATCCCAAGTAGCTAATATATTTTTAAAGTAGAGTATTTACTGTAGTAATTTTTGGTGTACTAGAGGATAGTATGCTAATACAGTCGTCTGTTCCGATTACTAGATACTCTGTTAATAGGTCTTTTTCAACATAACCTGTTACAAATCCTTCTCGCTGTTTTTCTAAGTCGAACCAACCTCCATCGCTAACCTCCCATAGCCAACCGTTCGGACAATCATCATTCCAAAATTCAACAAGGTTTCCATTATCTAATACTCTAAATCCAATAATATCAGTGAAATCGACGTACACCATTTGCCGTTGTAACTATCCCCTAAAATAACACAGCTCAAACGTAGAATTTCTTATAAAATACCCATAAGGAGTTTTGATATGAGCAAACGAATGACTGAGACCCAAATAGTATCCATTTTAAAAGAAGCAGAAGC
>Ga0207918_100019_pt1 | contig 56139 bp, 56 predicted proteins | sample DeeseametaMP0440_FD_184211 | JGI IMG/M metagenome (GOLD analysis project Ga0207918, IMG submission 184211) | Marine microbial communities from the Deep Atlantic Ocean - MP0440 (SPAdes) | ecosystem: Environmental > Aquatic > Marine > Oceanic | place: East of Rio de Janeiro, Brazil, South Atlantic... | reverse complement strand
GTTAACTCCCCCTCCATCACATAGAGCATCTCACGCCAACCGACTGGGTCGGGTTCTGCACTATAGTGCTCATTTGGGGCAAGTACCCATGTCCACAGTTCAACTTTTTGTGTTGCTGCTGCTGAAGCCATTAATTTTGCTTCACTGTGTGCTTGTGTGCCCTGCCAAGCCAAAATATTGACCACCGCTTGCCCTTGCTGTTCAGGCGCAGCAATGATCTGTACAAAATCGACCTCAAGCACATCGGCAATCAAACTGAGTTTTGCCAAACTAATATTGTCCTGCCCTGATTCAACCCCAGCCACCATGCGACGACTTAAACCAGCCAAATCCGCCAGTTGTTGCTGGCTCAGGCCTTTTAAGCCTCGATAATGACGCACATTTTGACTGACGTGTTGTAGTACCGCAGGAGACTTCATAAAGTTCAATCAAAAAAATATTGAGCAATATATTGCACACAAAAACAAAGCATGACAAGCTATGTGCAATATATTGCACACCAGTTCTTTTATGTTGAATACTCAGCTCGGTTCTAAAGCGCCTGTCATTGCACTGATTCTAATTACCTTTATTTGGGGCGGTACCTTCTTGGCCGTGAAATATGCCTTAAATTTCAGCTCCCCTATGTTCTTTGTGGGTTGTCGTTTCGCCTGCGCCGCGACAATTATTGGCTTATTTTCCTATCAGCATTTAAAGCACATTACCCGACAGGACTTGTGGGCAGGTGCACTCATTGGCTGTATGGTCACTATTGGCTATGGCACACAAACGGTCGGACTACAAACAGTCAGTAGCAGTGAGTCTGCCTTTTTAACTGCACTGTATGTACCCCTAGTACCCGTATTATTATGGTTAATCTTTCGTAAAGTGCCCCATTTTATGATTTGGATTGGTGCGCTCTGTGCGTTCATGGGCTTAGTCTTACTTACAGGCAATAGCCTGAATTCAATTTCACTGAACTTTGGCCAGACCTTAACCCTACTCGGTGCAATTGCTATAGCGATGGAAATTATCCTAATTGGTTATTTTGCCCCAACAGTCGACATTGGTCGAGTGACGGTCATTCAACTGGCAGTTGCCTCTGTGCTCGCCTTTGCAGCCATGCCATTGGCAGGTGAACACCGCATTCCAGACTTTTCATGGCCTTTACTGAGTATCGCACTCGGCTTGGGTCTTGCCAGTGCCGTTATTCAATATGTAATGAATTGGGCACAGCGCTCAGTCAGTCCATCTCAAGCAGCGATTATTTACGCAGGAGAGCCTGTATGGGCAGCACTGTTTGGGCGTCTTGCAGGAGAACGCTTAGCACCACTGGCTTTGTTGGGCGGACTTTTAGTGGTGTTTGGCATTATGATCAGTGAATGGAAACCGAAACTGCTGAAGTCGAAAAAGAACGTCGAACAACTTTAGCCCATCTCCGAAACGCAAAAACTGCTGAATCGAGTGATCAATGGCCACCAATTCAGCAGTATGGTCAGGTGGTTAGAATGACACCATCTTGCCCGGATTAATCATTGCTCCGAGTCCATACATGCATTTGGCTATTGGAATGACCAATGGCGCCAGTGCACGACCAAAAGGAATGTTCTGATGTTGAATACGGGTCAACATATTAAAGTCATCACTTGCACTGCAGAAATCATCGGCAATGGCTTTACCAATACGCACCGTTTGCGCAACACCATGTCCACTCCACCCCTGAACAGCATAGATTGGGTATTGGCTACCAAATTTACGACTATCCGCAGCACCATTAACGGTTAAATCGGTCGTGCCACTCCACACAAAATCAAGCTGGACTTGCTCTAACTGAGGAAATACGTGTTGAATACGTCCTAGCAAATAGTCATGGGTTTGTTCAGGACTCCAACACGAACCCGTGCCTTCACCGCCAAATAACAATCGGTTTTTTGAGACCCCTCGGTAATAGTCAATTTGAAACTGGGTGTCGTATACAGGCAGATCCGTCGGCAATAGCTCTTTCAAATCCAGTGCTAAAGGTGCTGTGGTACACACATAGGTATAAAAAGGAATGGTGGTTTGATTACGTTCTTCTAATAGTTTAAATGAGGCATGGTGTACGCCCATCACCACACTTTTACGTGCTTTAATTACCCCTTGCTCTGTGGTCACATAAATACCATCGGCACGTTCTTGGATTGACTGTACTTCCGTCTGTTCATAAATCGTGCCGCCGTTTTGACAAAAGCCATAAGCCAAACCACGCGTCAGGGCTAAAGGATGAATATGTCCCCCAAGTTGATCCAACTGACCGCCAAAATAGTTGTCGGATTGCACATGCTCACGTAATTCGTCTTGGGTCAACATTGAGGTATTTTTTTCATCTAAATACTGACGTGCTTTCATCCCTTCATGCAGTGCATCTAAATGTCCTGGGTGTACTGCGGCCGTTAGATGTCCACGTTTACGTTGCACATCTAAGCCATATTTTTCAGTAATGTCATCTATCAAAGTCATGGCTTCCGTTGAGGTAAAGTGCCATAACTTTTTAGCCTCTTCAAAGCTGAAGTGCTCAATCATGGTTTCGGCTTCCCAACGTGCCAACCCCGGGGTGAGTTGCCCACCATTACGCCCTGAGGCAGCACTGCCCACTCGGTTTTTTTCAACCAAGACCGTATCGACACCCTGCTCCGAAAAATGCAGTGCAGCCGATGCTCCCAGTAAGCCACCGCCTATCACGACCACGTCACATTCGATATCTGCATTTAAAGGCTCAAACTCATGCCATACATGCATTGAACTTTCATAGTAATTGGCTGGATGACTAAACGCACCACACTGCGGGTTCAACCAATTCCACTCTTTACCACTTTGTGCCGCAGAACAGGCTTTGTATTCAACGTCATCTAAAAATGTCGGTTTATTCATATTCATTTCATTCACACTCAATATCTATCTCATTTTCATGCAGGTTTTAATATGCATTTCCAATCACAATGTTTTGTCTTTTCAATTTCTTATAAATAAATAGACCAATGCCTATCGCCAACCAAGAGCAACCAAAAATCAATGCATTTCGTTCTAAATTGACCCAGAGGCAAAGCATCACCAATACAGATAACAAGGGAAGAATCAAATTGAGGCATTTGTTTTTAATGCCTTGGGTTTGTTTTTCCAACAGATAGAACTTCACAAAAACCGAGAAATTCACCGCAGTAAAGGCAATCAAAGCACCGAAGCTAATCATGCTGACCACAGTCGCAAGATCTAGAAAAATGGCCGATAGCGAAATCAGGCCAATACTTAAGACGGCATAAAGTGGCGTACCTAATTTTGCATGGAGCTGCCCAAAGGTTGCTTTGGGGAAAATGCCATCCTTCGCCATAATATGAATTAAGCGTGAAGCGCTGGCATGAGTGGCTAAACCTGAAGCGAAGGTATTCATGATTTGGGCACATAAAAATACGGCTTGGAAAAGTGCTCCCCCCACATAGAGGACAATTTCAGGTAAGGCTTCGTCAGGGTTGTTAAAACGCACATTGCTTGGAAAATACAGCTGGATAAACCATGAGGCACTAATAAAAATCCCGCCCCCGAGCAACGTGGTAAGCAGCACGGCACGTGGAATATTCTTTTGGGGATCTTTGGTTTCATGGGACATGGTCGTGACCGCATCAAAACCCAAAAATGAAAAACATAAAATCGATGCACCCGCAATCAAAGGCAAAACAGAACTGTCTCCATTAAACAGAGGGGCTAAAGTCAGTACATGATCATAGCCTTGTTCAGAACCCACGCCTTGAATGACTAGATAGATAAATAAAACCATCAGCAGTAAGGGTAAAAGTACAAACAACAGACTTAAATTCGCCAAAATATTGATTCGGAAACAGTTAATCAGCGTAACCAAACCCGTGAATACAACCACCCATAGCCAATACGGCACACTCGGGATCACAGCTTCTAAGTAAATACTTGCCAGTAAGGCATTCACCAAGGGCAACAAAATATAATCTAGCAGTGAACACCAGCCGACAAAAAAGCCTGCTTTGGCTCCACACGACTGTGCCGTGTAGTTATAGGCAGAACCTGAGTCACCACTGATTCGGCTAAAACGTGCATAACTAAATGCGGTCAGTAACATTGCAACCAACGCCAAAATATAAGCCAATGGCACACGCCCATCGGTAATCCCAGACACAATCCCAAAGGTATCAAACACGACCATCGGGGTCATATAGGCCACACCAATAATGACCACTTGCCATAGTGACATTTTCTTTAAAGAAAAATCTGCATTTTTCACCGAAATCACCATCTTTCATTTTTTAATCTAGTGATTTTGGTTTTTGCAACAACTATGCCATATAATAACAGCTTAGCTATTTTAAAAATATTGAATTAAATGCCAAAGTACGATTTAGAAACCCGAAAAGCAGCGATTCAACGCTATAAACTCACGGATTATAAGGTTGCCGTTTGCAAGGAATTTAACATCTCTCGTGTGACCTTAGACGCATGGATTAAGCTCGAAGAAGAAACAGGCGGCTTGTCTCCAAAAGTAGCCAACAGCCGTGGAGCACCCAGCCATATTAAAGACTGGATTGCATTCAAGTATTTGTTAAAAATACAAAATTTCAAAATATTAGCGATTTGGTTCCACTTTTTGAACAACACTTTGGCTATTCGGTTTCTTATGCAGTTTTGGTTCGCGCCATTCATGTTTTGGGGCTAAAACGTCGTCGAGGAAGATTCTACGCTTAGTCAAAAAGGGACTATTTTTTATAATATTTTCTACGCATATATTCATATAAATAACTGTACATTAATGTAAGGTTAATTTATTAAAAATGTAAGTTATGATTATTAAAAAAGTAATTATTTATAAATAAAAATGTAAGTTATAAATATTAAAAAAGTAAATTTATTAATATAAAAAGGTAAATATTGAAATTCAATTTAGTAAGATGCTTTTTAAAAGCCTGCGCAAAAATAGAGACACTACTGCATCAGCTTGGTTCATCTCGGTGCATAAACCTTGTTATAAAAAATAAAGTCATAAAAAAAGGGCACACTGCCCTTTTTTAAATCCCATCACTTGTTATTGATACATGGGTTGATTGTCGTTTAAACGAATAATGCCTTTAATGGCGCGATACACAATCCACACCCACGACAACCCAATCACAGACACGCAGAAGGTTGAAGCACCGAGTGCGACACCTGCGAAAGCGGTGGCATTTTCACCCGTAAAGAATAAGAAAATAAATGGCACAAAAGCAATCACGTTCCAAATCAAATACCACCAAAAGGTGCGAATCTGCCAAGTAAAATGGCTCTCAAAAATGGAACCTCGCACAGAGCCACGCTTCACATAATTAATCACTAAAGCAATGATGGCTAAAATCCCTGCGGAAAAAATCGCAACGATATACAAAATATAAAGAATAAAAGTCAGACTACGATTCGGATCTTGATCGACTGAATAATTCATATTGTCCCTCATGAAGTGGGCTTGAACTTTAAATAGGCAAACTATTGAAAGGAGAAATAAGCCATAAAATTAAAAGAATATTGAATAGAATTGTACAAAAGTAAATCTTTCTAAACGGTTGTTTTTGTGTTTTATGTCGTAGCTTTTGCTGCGCTAACCATGCTGCAGGCCATCCCCCTAAAAATGAAAGGAGATGTAGTGTATTTTCAGGTACACGGCGCTGTCCATTTTGTGCAGCCTCTTTGTCTTGTGCATAGAACCAATAACTGGCCGCATTCATCACACTAATAAACAGCAGCACCAATCCACTCAAACGCCCCATGAGTACCAATAACGCCAAAAACACGATGTATGCCACCGACGCAATTTGCATTGGACTCCAACGTTGACCCTGTTCGGTCTTTTTCGGTGAGACTTTTGAGGTACGGCTCTTTTGGGTTTGTGATGCTTTTAAATAACTAACTTGCTGTGCACGATAACGCCCTTGCACATCCACAATCACGTTGTATTCCAACGCACAACCTAAAATAGGACGAGGACCTTGCCGAGCAAAGTCCTTGATATGTAAAAACACGCGATCTTTGCTGTCATCGTTAGGCTGAATAAAGCCATAGCCTTTTTCATCAAACCATTCAACGAGTCGTCCTTGGTCACGCATTTTTCTTTCCTATTTAAGCAGTTACAAATTTTAGGCGGTCAATCACCATATTACGCATTTCGGCAGGATTTTTCTGCAAAATGTCATCCCCCGTACGGCCTTGTTCAGCATTTTTTTGTGCCACTTGTAAACGCATCATCCAAAAACGCGCAGCGGCCATTGCAAGATACAACTCGAGACAAGATTTTTCATCGGCAGTCAAAGGACGAATGCTTTCATAGGCGTTTAAGAATGCAATGGCTTTGTCTTCATTTAAATGCACACTTGGATATTCGGTACAGAAATCATTCAGGGTAATCGCAATATCAAACAAGAACTCATCTTTATTCAGTTCATAAAAGTCTAAAATGCCTTTGAGCTGATTGCCCTCAAACAAAGTGTTGTCACGAAATAAATCCGAGTGGATAAAGCCCTTTGGACGATTCGGATAAACCGCCGATAATGCGTCATATAACCCCAACAACTTATTGAGTAGTGCTTGATCCGCCTCACTTAATGTCGGTTTCATCTGTAACGCTACAGCGAGCCAGTAATCATGGTCACGGTATTCTGCACGTTCCAGTGGAAAATCTTGCAGTGCGACATGCATTTTCGCTTGTGCAACCGCAATCGCTTCGGCTTGTTCAAGGGTCGCAGGCATGGGGTGTTTGCCCATCATCCGTGGGGCAATTTGCGCGGGTTTATCTTTTAAACTATGAATGGCTTTACCTGAATGACTTAAAGGTACAGGAACCGCTAAACCAGCCTGACCTAAATGCTCAAGTACAGGAACCAACTCGCCTGCGCCCTGTTCATCCATTTCTTCAAATACAGTCAATACATACTGCACAGCATTTTCACACACAATAAAATAGTTCGTATTTTGAATACCGCCTTGAATTGGGATCAGATCGATTACCTCAAGTTCATAAGGTGCTGCAAACGCCTGAACTTCCTGTAAAGTCAAAGTGGTATAAACCGACATATAAAACCTGCAAAAAAACTTACATAAGTTTGATAGAATACCCGCTCCGACTATTAAGGTGTAGCATCTAAGTCGCAAAGTTTCATAATCGGCTGTTATTTTTGGAAAAAATTATGCTAGCTAAACGTATTATTCCTTGCCTCGACGTAGACAACGGTCGTGTAGTGAAAGGTGTTCAATTCCTTGATATTCGTGATGCAGGTGACCCAGTAGAAGTAGCACGTCGATATAACGAACAAGGTGCTGATGAAATTACCTTCTTAGACATTACCGCAACTTCGAATGGTCGCGACACGACTTATCGTACGGTTGAACGTATGGCTGAAACGGTTTTTGTTCCCTTAACGGTCGGTGGTGGCGTTCGCAAAGTTGAAGATATTCGCCTCTTACTCAATGCTGGCGCGGATAAAGTCAGCATTAACTCAGCAGCGGTGTTTAACCCAGAATTTGTACAAGAAGCATCGCAACGCTTTGGCGCACAGTGTATTGTGGTTGCCATTGATGCGAAAAAAACGGGCGAGAACAAATGGGAAATTTTTACCCATGGTGGCCGTAAACCAACGGGTATTGATGCAATTGAATGGTCCATGAAAATGGCTGACTTTGGTGCGGGTGAACTGCTCATTACTTCGATGGATGCCGATGGTACCAAAGCAGGCTATGACCTCGAGCTGATGCGTCAAATCAATGACCGCGTCACCATTCCAACCATTGCTTCGGGCGGTGTCGGTAACTTACAACACTTGGCCGATGGTATTTTAAAAGGTGGCGCAGACGCTGTACTGGCTGCTTCGATTTTCCACTTTGGACAACACACCATTCCTGAAGCGAAGAAATATCTTGCCGAGCAAGGCATTGAAATGCGTCTATAAACAGACCATAACCGTAAAATCTATGAAAAGAGTGCTTTCGAGTACTCTTTTTATCATTTTAAAGATGAGAAAAAATGTATCACTTAGAGCTAATCTTATTTATTTGTGGTCTATTGATCTGTTTTGTTTTCATTCTGTTGATGAAGAAATATGTTGACCGCCCTTTTGCTATGCTGGCTGTACTGCTACTCCTTGGTTTATGCCTGTTTAGCTATATCAGCTTCTGCAAATACCAGTTTAAACACTATTATGAAAAAGCGCTGATTGCACCTGATCAAATTCGGGCTTGTGGTATTTTTACACAATGGTCGGAGGTCACTCATTATCGACGGCACAACATCAGCACTGAAAAAGTGTTTTACTTTCAGAGTGATCGACAAGCTTTTTTATTTAGCAATAGTCCGCGTGCCAGACAAAGCTTCCCTGATCTCAAAACCTTAAACATCAATGAGCATGTTTGCTTTCAGTTTTCCCCTGACTATACCGATGAAATGGATCGCTATATTTTAACAGGCTTCAAAAAGCAGGCGAATTAAAAAGCTCAATTACGCTGTACTCAGGCACAGCCAGTGCCTCTATTATGCAGCAGATGTTAAAGTTTAGAATGCTCGCTGGCTTTTGACCGAACTTATGCTCTCAATTTTTGAGATAAAAAAAGGGAGTCTTGCGACTCCCTATAAACCTAGAATAACGACAACATTGACTTGTTAGACTGGAAAATGAAAAATAACGTATTAATACTTATGAGATGATTTCATCTGATTAACAGCCTTACTATAGAATGTTCAAATGACGAAATATTGACAATACATACCAATATTATTGACAAATCACGACAAAAATATCCCTTTCAATTATCCTGCAACCGTTTCCGTCGTCTGCGCTGAGTTCAGCGTAATCACTTCAGGTGCCTTAATCCATTTTGCAGGGAAGACCTGATTGACCCACTGGGTGAGCTTATTCGACACCACTTGGGGTAAAGCAATACCCAGCGGATTTTGCTCTTGCAAATCCAGCGAGGAAATGACCCGCGTTCCTAAAATATAATCAAACCACGGCTTAGTCACACACCAGTTGGCATCCTGATTGGAGTTCATATGATGGTCATAATGCCAAGGAATCTTACGCATTGCCCAGTCTGGCTCTAAGTGTGCACGGCGGTGGATATAGTAATAATTTCCTGCACTGTACAACACAGACAACGTCATGCCTTTGGAGACAGGATAAAATAATGTCCCAAATACCCCCGCCACGACAGCAAGTGACACGATTTCATTTTTGGTACGCCAGTTGCTCCAACCTTCAACATAACCATGATCGTGAAATGTGGTTTTCCGCACTTCTCGGTGATGCTCCCAATGCGATTTCATGCTGTCAGGCACGGGGCTATAGCGTGGCTTTCCAGCACGGTGTGTTCCATGCAAAATATATTTATGTGCAACCCACTCAAACGCATTGGCAACCACCAGTCCTGCGACAAAACCTTTCCACATGGCAAATTCCTCCTATATTCAGATTGAATATAATGTGGAAACTATGCTAAATATTGACCCTAGCATTCAAATTCATTGACAAATTACGACAAGAACAATAGAGCTAATCAATGCAACATTTCAAAGATTACACAGGTTCTGTCTACGGTGGACTGGGACATTTACTCTATGCCTATTGCCAAGCCGTGGGCTACCCAATTTCTGAACAGCTTGAAAAAGCACAGAACTTAGAACGTTTTGATTATGCCCTGTGGTTAGAGTTACTGAATGATCTTGACAGCCATCTGCACATCCCTGCGCTCGGACTTGAGATTGCAAAGTATGTACAGCCCAAGCATTTAGGCATTTTGGGCTATATTGCGCTGTCCTGCGAAAATTTAGGCGAAGCGCTCACCCGTTATCATGACTTTCACCGTCTCATTTATGATGGCAGTTCACTGTATATGGCAGTTGAAGGTGAAAATCTGTGCTTTGGTTGGGTGGAGATGCCGATTGAACTGACCACACAACTCAGCAATGAAGTGGCGATGGCGCTGATCATTCAGTTTATGAAGCACTTTGTCGCCCATGATGACATCCAGCTCAGCGAGGTTCATTTTACTCACCCTGCCCCGAAAAATACGGCACTGTATGAGCAGTACTTTAATTGTAAAGTTCGCTTCTCTCAAAGCCGACCGATGATGATGATTCCCCTCAGCGAATTATCCCTGCCCTTTCAGCAAGGTGATCAAACCCTGCAAAAACTGCTCTTACAGCAGGCCGAAGCCTTACTGGAAAAACTCCCTAACTCTACTCACATCGACCAGCGCTTACAGCATGCGATTTTAACCGGGCTACAAAAAAACCAATATCAAATTGAACATATTGCTCGGCAGCTGAACTTTTCAGTCCGACAGCTGCAACGTTACTTACAACAACAAGGCACGACCTACCAACAGCGGATGCAAGAAGTTCGACGTATTTTGGCGGAGCAATACTTAAAAGATCCACACCTCAGCTTACAGGAAATTGCACTGTTGCTGAGTTACTCTGAACAAAGTGCTTTTCAACGTGCCTTTAAACACTGGACACAAGTCACACCTCAGCAGTGGCGTATTCAGCATTTTCACTAAAATCTGACCTGTTTAATCCACGTCATCAGGATGTCATGCTTTTTTTGTTAAATTGATTGAAAAACGAGTATTTTCTCGTTAGATATAAAGTTCTATGCGAATAAAACATCAATAACTAGAAAAAGCGCATTATGAATAAATATCTTGCTGAATTCATCGGAACGTTTTGGTTGGTCTTCGGAGGCTGTGGCAGTGCCATTTTTGCAGCAACTTTTCCCGAGTTGCGCATCGGCTTTCTTGGCGTTGCACTTGCCTTTGGTTTAACCGTTTTAACGGGTGCCTTTGCACTTGGACATATCTCTGGCGGTCACTTTAACCCTGCAGTCAGTGTCGGCTTATGGGTCGGTGGACGTTTTGATACCAAAGATCTGATCCCCTATGTGGTCTCCCAAGTGGTCGGAGCAGTTTTAGCCGCTTGGGTGTTATACCTGATTGTCCAAGGACAAGCTGGTTTCGCCGGTACAGGAGGCTTTGCGACCAATGGTTATGCCGAACTGTCACCAGGAAAATACTCCTTAATCTCCGCTTTAATGATTGAAATTGTACTGACCGCAATGTTCTTAATCGTGATTATGGACGCCACAGATAAGCGTGCGCCTGCTGGTTTCGCGCCGATTGCCATTGGTTTAGCTTTGACCTTGATTCACCTGATCAGTATTCCTGTGACCAACACCTCGGTTAACCCTGCACGAAGTACAGGTGTTGCAATATTTGCTGAAACAGCCGCTTTAAGCCAACTCTGGTTGTTCTGGGTTGCTCCGATTGTCGGTGCCATTATCGGCGCTATTATTTATAAAATTTTAGGAAAAGAGGATTAATTTTTTCTCTATCCCTTAAAAGAAAAACCCACAATCTGTGGACTTTGTTATTGTTCCACATGGAACATAGATAGGCTTATGTTATAAAAATGGATTGTCAATTTCACCCGACTGCGGATGTTCAATTTTCTCAGGAAGCTGAGCTTCACTTTCAAGCTGTTGCACAATGGCATTCAGATATGCCTGCAATGCTTTGGCCGCAGCTAAACCAGCTTGGTCTTTGGTGAGTTGTAAATTGCCATAAATACTGACGCAGTCCGTGTCATTTTCAAGGGTCAAATCATGGATGGCATGGGACTCGTTACCTTGTACAAAAGGTTTAAACATTTTATTTTTACTCTTGTTTGTTTTTCAGGCATTGGGCACTGCAGTCGAATGTCTATACATCCAACTGCCTAGAACTTTAACGTAACAGCTGCAAAATATATTGCAATAAGGCGTCGACTAATTGTTTCACAATCGCATCTTGGTCCGCCGCATCAATAACCGTGCCCTTTGTTACGGTGCTACCACTACTCGACTGAGTAGAGCCCGATTTAAAGTTTTTTTGTAAGGCTTTGAGCTGCTCGGATGCAACCTCTTCTGCACACTGACTTTCCGCATCCCAATGTGAATACTGAATTGCACTATTGGCTTTTACCGCCGTTGCTGTCAACGGTAGTTTATAAGTATTACGTTTTTGCTCTTCTGTCAGTTGCGGAAATAAATTCACACCCAACTGCTCTTCCAAATAGCAGACACTGACAATTCTTACCTGCTGTGAATTATCATTCGGTGCGTAATAAGCGCCGATTGCACCTGTTTTTGGCATATAGACCGCTTTATAAACCGCACTCGGAACAATCACTCCCTGACCAATGGTCTTGAGCTTTTTGCCCTGAAATACCGGCCCAGTTACCACAAAAACATCCAGCTTTTGCTTGGTCACAAGCGCCCGTGTGGCTTCTTCCAATTCACGCCACACTTGCTGATTATTTTTAGGGGCCTGTGGCACCATATTGGCCAAAGAAAAACTGTCGAATTGTGCGGCTTTGTTGGGCATATCAGCATTCGGTGCCATATGTCCACGGTCATAGCCTGAACCACGGTAGTCCGACAATGTCGCTCGATGTTCGGTTGCAACATTATTTTCTTCGTGAAAACTATCTTCACGTGGAATTTTTTGGCTCAGGCGCTGCGGCTTCAGGGCCTCTGCAACCCAGAGGGGGGTTTTCGAAACGCCCGAATACATCACATTAAAACCGTTAAAGCACAGTGCATAGCTGTGTTTACTTAAACTTTCTTTGAGTAAATAAGGCGGAATTTCTCGATAAAATTGTTCTAAACAGGCTGAATTTGAGCTTGGGCTTAAAGACACGTATTGCTGAATTTTTTCTTGACCAAAGGCAATCGCAAAACTTCCCGTTGCCACCAATCCTAAAATCACTTTCAGGCCATTTTGATTAAACATGTTAAAGACTGACTTACCTGAACTACTTTTCTTCTTCGCCATCACAACTACAATAAACATCGGTTTTTCACGAGCTTAACAATCAGCGTATACGAAGTATATCGCTCGAGTTCTATTCGCATAACAATTAAACAAATCGCCATATTTAGATGATTTTGCATGTAACAAAATGTCTTTTTTGTAGAGTTTTTCTACGGCAACGTGATGCGATTGCGTATCTTTGATTGCTGTCGCTTCAAAAAATATGCCAAGGTAAAAAAGAATCGAACGAAATAATACATGCAATTTACGGAGTTCTTATGCATTCTAAGATTTTAGCTTCTCTTGGTTTAATCGGCACAGTGATAAGTGCTTCAGCCTTCGCCGAGCCACCTATCCAACCGGGTGACACCTTAGAAAGTCTCTCTCAAGCCAAAGTCACGACTACGGTTAATGGTCAACCGGGTTCTATTCAAGAACTCGTAAGCTCAGGGCTAATTAAATTGCTTGATCCAAATGCAGCACCTATCAGCCCAGCAGGCCAAGGTGCACCCAATGACCAAGCAGTGATGCCAACAGCACCACAGAGTGAAGCTCCTGTTCAACAGGCCGCACCTGATACCACAGCGCAACAACAAGTCGCTGCGACTCCAACAGAGCAACATCCGCTGGCACCAAATGCAGAACTCTCAGCACAACAAGCTGAAGCGGCGTTAAATGATGCTGTCGCACCCACCGCAAATACAGATATGAATGCTGCCCCAGCTGCTGCACCTCAATTAGATTCATCAGCAGAGGCACCCGTCAATGCGGTTGAGCCTGATTCACTGCCATCACCAGATGCTCCTGCACAGGCATTTCCTGACGCTTCAGCAGAACAGCCTGTCCAAGCGATGCCTGAAGCACCTGTAAATGACCCAATGAACTAAGACTTCAACTGATTTATCCTCCAAAAAAAACCAGCATATATGCTGGTTTTTTTATTGAGGTTTTAAATCTCGATCTGACTACCGAGCTCAACCACACGGTTAGGTGGAATCTGATAGAAGTCACTCACAGGACTGGTATTCCTTTGCATTGAGATAAAGAGCTTTTCACGCCACGGCGCCATACCATCACCCACGGTACTGATAATCCGTTCACGCGATACAAAGAAGCTGATCTGCATTAAGTTATATTCCAGCTCAATCGCTTGATATACCGCTTCAAGCGCTTGTGGAATATTCATTTCATCTTTAAAGCCATAGTACAATTCAAGACGATAAAAATGCTGATTCATGGTTTCGACATGGAAGCGATCAGACTCTTCCACATAAGGAACATCTTGAATTTTAACAGTGAGAATAATGTTCTTTTGATGCAGTACTTTATTGTGCTTCATATTGTGTAACATGGCATGTGGCACAACAGTCGGCGTTCCTGTTAAAAAGACGGCCTCACCTTCAACCCAATTGGCTTGATCACCAATACTTTGTACAAATAAATCGAGTGGCAATGTATCTTGCTGAAGCTTGGCAAAAGTTAACTCGCGACCTTGTTTCCATGTCATTAATAACATGAATGCAATACCGCCAATCAGCAATGGAACCCAACCGCCCGATAATACTTTAAGTGAGGTCGCGCTCACCAAGACCAAATCTAAAACAAGGAATGGAATAATCAGCAGCACCAATTTTGGCATGCTCCATTTCCATGTATAACGAATAAATACCGCAATCAATAAGGTGTCACATAGCATGGTCATGGTGACCGCTAGACCATAGGCATGCGAAAGCTGTGAGCTGGTTTGGAAGATTAAAATTAAGACAATAATTGATGCCAACAATATCCAGTTCAGTAAAGGTACATAAATCTGCCCCTGTTCCGAGTCTGAAGTATGTTTCACATTTAAACGTGGTAAATAGCCCAATTGAATGGCCTGACGCGCTAAAGAGAAGACCCCTGAAATTACGGCCTGTGAAGCAATAACTGCGGCCATAGTGGCCAAGAAGATCATTGGGTACAAGCCCCACTCTGGCACCAACAGGTAAAATGGATTTTCAATCGCAGTCGGATCACGCAAGAGCAATGCACCTTGTCCTGCATAATTAAGCAGTAAACACGGCAAAACCACAATAAACCAAGCCAAACGAATCGGCACAGGACCAAAATGTCCCATATCTGCGTACAGGGCTTCGCCACCTGTGACGGTCAACACTACCGCACCCATAATGAAAAAGGCCATTAACGGGTTGGTCACGATAAACTGAAATGCCCAATGTGGGCTCAGCATGCCCAAAACCAAAGGCGTTTGAATAATGCTCGAGATCCCAAGAATACCCAGAGAGAAGAACCACAATAAAGTCAGTGGGCCAAAGAACTTACCAACAAAGGCTGTCCCATACTTTTGCATGACAAATACAGCAGTGACGATGCTAATTGCAATCGGCACAATATAAGGGTCAAGTGCATCGGTTGCTATGGATAAGCCTTCTACGGCAGATAAGACTGAAATGGCTGGGGTGATGATCCCATCCCCAAAAAATAGTGAAGCCCCAATAAAGCCAATCGAAATTAACAGTAATTTTTTCCGATGGCTAAAATTGGTATTGCGCAAATTGAGTGCAAGCAAAGCCATAATCCCGCCTTCACCATTGTTATCTGCACGCATTACAATTGCAGAATATTTAATGGTAATGACCATGGTCATGGTCCAGAAGATAATGGACAAAATACCCAATACGTTTGCAGGGGTGATGCCCAAGCCATGTGCAGCGTGGAAGGATTCTTTCAATGCATAGAGTGGACTGGTTCCAATATCCCCAAACACGACCCCTAATGCTGCCAAGGTCATCGCAGGCAAGGCGGCTTTTTTTGCAGTACTTTGCATAAGCTTGTCTTCAATTATCGACACTATTTTTGCGAATCATATCATTGAGCTAAAACTTTTGCTCGAATTCAATTGTTTCACCTTGTCGATGGCTATGTTTTTCGATATTATCCTCGGCCATGGTGAAGTGTCCGAGTGGCTGAAGGAGCACGCCTGGAAAGTGTGTAAACGTTTATAGCGTTTCGAGGGTTCGAATCCCTCTTTCACCGCCAAATTAGCTTCCCGTAGCATCCAACGGGGTACTGAAAGGCTTAAACCACACAGGTTTAAGCCTTTTTTATTGTTTTGTGAAATCCTAGCACATCCATTGCAATCCCCCATATCGTGGGGGATAATTGGGGGACAGACTTTCTAAGTTATTTTTCGTCCCCCAATTTGCACGGATACCATTAAAAATGCTTACTGATGCTCAAGTTAGAAAAATAAAGCCACTAGATAAAAAAAAGCGCTATTCTGACGAAAAAGGACTATATCTGGAGGTTACACCTTCAGGTGGAAGGTTCTGGCGTTTAAAATATAGATTTAATGGCCGTGAAAGCACCCTAACCATTGGCAGCTATCCAGAGATCACACTTGCTCAAGCTCGCCATGCTCGTGATGAAGCACGTATTCAGCTTTACAATAATATTGACCCTAATGCTATAAAAAATGCACGCTTACAACAATTAGATGAAAGTACTCTTTTCAGATCCCTAGCTATGGAATGGATGGAGGATCGAAAACCTGTAATTAAAGAAGGTACATATTTACGCGACTTGTCTGTATTTGAGAAAGACCTTTTTCCAGTATTAGGACATATGCCTATTGATCAAATTAAAGGAAAAGATGTTCTTGCTTGTGCTAAACAAATTGAAGCTCGTGGGGCTCAAGAAATGGCTAAACGATCCATACCTTTAGCTGGACGTATTTTCCGTTTTGCAATAGGTAAAGGTATAATCGAGAATGACCCTACTCCCCACCTTCAGGAAGCTCTAAAGCCTCGTAAAGTGAAGCATATGGCTCGCTTAGATATTTCTGAATTCCCTCCCTTCTTAGAACGCATGGATCATTATCACGGTAATATTCTCGTCAAGACAGCTTTACAGTTCATGACTTTAACTTTCGTGAGAACTGCTGAACTGATAAATATGGAATGGGATGAAATTGATTTCGAAAATAAACTATGGCGCATTCCAGCCTATAAGATGAAAATGGCGTTACCACATATTGTTCCTTTATCTAGGCAGGCTATTGAATTACTCAAAGGGTTACAGCCCATTACTGGTAATAAGCAATTTGTTTTTTATAACCACAGTACAGCTAAGCCTTTAAGCAACAATGCTCTGTTAAGTGCGATTCGTACCATGGGATATATGGGAAGAATGACTGGTCATGGCTTCCGTGGACTTGCATCTACGACACTACATGAGCAAGGCTATATGCATGATGCCATTGAAATACAACTAGCTCACACTGTAGGTAATGCAGTGTCTCAGGCGTATAACCATGCGCAGCATCTTGAATACAGAACTAAAATGATGCAGGAATGGTCTGATTTTATTGATGGGTTGAGAGAGAAAATTGCTCCTTACTGTAATAGAGAAATGTTGCGAGCTTAATTAAAAATAGCATATAGCTTTGTTTATGCAGCCAAATTAAAGTAAATATTTTAAATAGTTATCTTATAGTTTTAGTTATGCAATTCAGCTATCATTATGGACTGCAAACATATATTTTTTATAAAATTAATTAAATTTATACTAAAAGTATTAAGAGGTCCCATGTCTGTAAAATCTTTTAACTTTAGAGCAAGGGCCCGGACAATTGAACATTTAGGAAAGGGTCAAATTGCAGACTGTCCAACTGCTGTCAGTGAACTTTGGAAAAATGCATACGATGCTTACGCAAAAGATGTGGCCTTATATACCGTAGATGCAAATTATCCTTGCAGCGCATTGATAGATAATGGCTGTGGTATGTCACCAGAGCAAATTATTGATAACTGGCTAATTGTCGGTACTGAATCAAAAAGTAAGAAAAAAGCTCTAAGTGAAGAAGATCGTTTTGGTATTCCAGTTCGCCAAACGCAGGGGGAAAAAGGTATTGGACGACTCTCTGCGGCATTTTTAGCAAACGTCACCTTCCTTGTAACCAAAAAGTTAAATGGTTCTTTTACATCACTTCTTGTGGATTGGCGATTATTCGAAAATCCTTATCTTTCTTTTGAGGATATTAGTATTCCCTTCTTGGAATTCGATTCTATAGAGGAAATTACTGTTGCTTTTGATTTATTAAAAGAAGAACTGATCAAAAACGTAGAATTTGAAGATAAAGATTCTACTAAGAAAAGAGCATGGGAACGCTTCTCTGAAGACGAGCTAGAAGATAGTAATTCTAATAATATTCTTACGACACAAAAGAAAATTCTAAATTTTTGCAAAAACTCTGTGTTGGATGAAAGAACTATCGCTCCTTGGAAAGAAATACTCGATAAAGTTTCTGAAAAAGATGGTGAACAACATGGAACAGCTTTATTTTTACTTGATTTAAGAAGAGATCTAAGCCTACTGACCAATCAAGGTGACTTGTCAAAAGACAATCAAGAAATAGAAGCTATTCAGAAAAATTTAGTTGATACATTAAGAGCATTCACAAATCCATATATCAAGAGAGACGAAAGCTTTTCTTACAGCATTTACCGAATCATTAATCATGCACAACCAAAATCGGTTTTAGACCAATCTAAAGTCTTTGATTTCCAAGAATTTGAATCACTTGAACATAAAATAATAGGTGAATTTGATAACAAAGGTTGGTTTAGAGGTAATGTAGTTGCTTTTGGACAAGATAAAGGTGAAGTGCTAATTCCACCGAATATTAGTATTAACACTAAATCTGGAGTTGGTAGTTTTAAATTCCAAATCGGAACATTCGAATACAAACAAGAATTATCTTCACTTGAAATGAAAGACATCGATATTTTAGATGAAAAAGCACAAAAATATTCAGGATTACTAATATTTAGAGATAATTTACGTGTATTACCTTATGGCAGAGTAGATAATGATTTTTTCAAAATTGAAGAACGTCGTTCCTTACATGCAGGGCGTTATTACTGGTCAAATCGTAGAGTCTTCGGTTACATTGGTATTTCTCATGAACACAATAAGGAATTAAAGGATAAATCAGGGCGTGAAGGTTTTATCAGTAATCAAGCATCTAGAGAACTTAAAACTTTAGTTGAAGATATTTTAGTTACCTTGGCAGATCGATATTTTGGTTCTAAATCTGAAGAACGCCAAGAATTATTACTAATCGCAAAAAAAAATAAAGAGCTTAGAAAAGACGCCCAAACACAAGCTCGAAAGGCATCACAAAAGAGCTTTAAAGAGGCTTTAAAAAGTCAATCACCGAAACTTGATGAGTCTTTAAATCTGGCTAAATCTCTTAAAAAGAGTGTAGAAAATGTAGATAGACTAACTGCTGATGAACTACAACATTTTGATCAACAGCTCTCAAAACTTGAAGCTACCCGGACCGAAATTAAAACACCTACTAAACCACCTAAATTAGGTGTTTATGAAGAGCGTTTTAGAGAGTATAGAGATAAATATAATGAATTCTCAGCTTATGTCATTCAGTTAAAAACTGTTGTTAACAAGATGGAATCTGAACTAAATAAGTTAGCTCCACAACAAACAGCTAAGAAGCTATTCGACAAAAATCAAGCTGTTCTCAATTCCAAATTAAATAAGTATCTGTCACTTATTGAAGCTAAGATTAATTCCCTTCATTCAATCTGGAAAAAAGATATTAGTGAAGATAGAAGCTCGTATTACAGCCAAGCAATCAGTATTGTTGAAAGTGTTGAAGATTCCTCTCATTTAGAAAATGCTCTAAACAATCTTGATATTATTTATTTGGAATTAATAGAGACCTATACATTTAAATATGATGCCATTTTAAAAACATTAGAAAAAATATCTGACGGCATTAACTTAGATTCAGCATTCTCAATAGCAGAAGAGGAAAGATCTGATATTGAAGAAAAAATGCGAACAATCAATGCAGTCGCACAACTTGGAATTAGTGTAGAAATCTTATCTCATGAACTAGAAGAGATAGATTCCTTAGTTACCCGCGGGCTAAATTCATTACCAAGTGATGTAAAACAACATCCTGGCTTTAAATTAGCTTTGGATTCTCATAAAGCACTCACAAGCCAAATTCGCTTCCTTTCTCCATTAAAAATTTCTGGCTATCAAACGCGCCAAACAATTACAGGGAAAAATATCGAATCTCATATCATAGATTTCTATCGTGATCGTTTTACAAGACAACGAATCAATTTTGAAGTAACTGAAGCCTTTAGATCATTAAAAATAAATGATCTTCCTTCACGTATCTATCCTGTATTCATTAATTTGATTAACAATGCGATGTATTGGGTTGCACTAGTTGAAGACAGAGAAATTAAAATTGATTTAATTGATGATCTCGTTGTGATTGCAAATTCAGGGCCAAAAGTTGATGAAGATGATGTTCAAAGACTGTTTGATCTTTTCTATACAAAACGAGCAAATGGACGTGGTGTGGGACTGTACTTATGTCGTGAGAACCTAGCTGTAGCGCATCACAAAATTTGGTATGCCGAACAACATAATGATGACCCTTTCATATTCGAAGAGGGCGCTAACTTTATTATTAAATTTAATGGATTGGAGAAATAATTGTGACTGTTGCTATTGAATATGAAGACTTAGTTCAAAAAACATTTTGTCAAAATGCCATACGCTCAGTCATGATGATTGATGATCAATTCATTCCATATCCTGATTTAATAGATTCCTTTTCAAATAAGAAAGAAATCGATGAAGATAAAGTTCTTACATCGCAAAGAGCAGCTCTACTAGAAAAATTCTTTCAAAATGAAAAAATATTATGTGATATTGATAATTCAGCTAGAAATCTAGACGTAGAACGCATCAGAAAATCAGATTTACTTATTATTGATTATCATCTTGAACATAATAATCCGAGTAAAACTTTAGAAATTTTATGCGGCTTGAAAAATTCAAAGCATTTTAACTTAGCTGTAGTATACACCAGCGAAAATCCTAAGACTGTTTGGAAACAAATCACAGCCTCTTTTAATCCTATTAAAAATATTGAAGATGAAATTGAGAAAATCGATGACTTTGATGATTTTTGGGATACGGACATTTTACCTAGTATAAAATCTGGTAGTACCTATAGTCTGACAGATAAGGAACTTATAGATTACATTCTATTAGAAAAAAACAGCGGTAGAATCAAAGGAATATTATCGCAAAATCCTCAATTCAAAGAAAAAAAAGAAGAAATTTCAAATATTGTTTGTGATTATTTTTTAGATGAAAATCAAATATATAAATGTTCAGAAAATATCAAGACCAAGATAGAAGGTGATACGGACGGTAAAACCTGGATCAAATCAGGAAATGTTTTCGTATGTATTTATCCTAAGAGTTCAGAAAATTTCGACCAAGATCCAGCTAACATCTGGAATACCTTAAAGGATTCATTAGTTAGTTGGAAACCTTCTTACTACCAGTTAATTCAATCTGAAATTCAGAATCATATTGAATCTGATTCAATGGCTTTCAACAGTGTTCATGACAACGATAAGCATGGTCAAGCAGCTTGGTTGCAAGAGATTCTGAAATCAAGTAACGAAACCGAGGTTTCACAACTTCTCACAAATATTTATACTGACGTATCTGAAGAACTTTCTTTTAAATTCAACCACAATAATGAATTGAGTGAGTTTATTCGGTTAACCTTTAATTTTTATAAAAATAAATTAAGCTCCGAATCTGATATCAATCTTGCTAAATTCTGTTGTGAACAAATGAAGCTTCCTTTTAATACAAATAAAACACCTAAAGACATGTATCATGCCTTAAACATGCATTTATCATCTAAAAATTATCAGAATGAATATATTTCCACTGGTACGATATTTAAAACTATTTCAGAGCATAATGAAACCGATCATCCTGCCACATGGTATTTGTGTGTCTCCGCAGCCTGTGACATGATCCCTAATCAAGCCAATGATCCATACAATGATAGATTAACCCCACACCGTTTAATACGTGTACTAGAACTTTTCCCTGCAAATCAAGAGAATGCTATTCAATTTGCTACACACTCCAAGTATGTGTATGTATATGATAATGGTCAAAGAAAATATTTCTCTATTTTAAATGAAACATCAAATCTGCCAGCTCTAGATTACATGATAATCAAAAATCATGCAGATGAGCTCAAGAGAAAAGAAATTCCACTTATGATATTTATCAAAGATCATAGTGGTAATGTAGCGATAAAAGATATCAAAGTGAAACCTAAGTCGCAGTTACGCGTTGGGTATGCTGAACGTTATCAAGCTATTGCTGCTCAGCATGGAGCTAGAATCGGAGTAGATTATATTAACTCGAGTGTTGAAGTACCTGATAAATTAAAACTCTTTTAATCTTCGATAGTGTTGAAGAATGGCTAAACCAAACTGTTTAGCCATTTCACAAGGAACAGCATTTCCAATTTGTCGAGAAGCTTCAACTACACTCCCTTTAAAAACAAAGTCTTTAGGGAATGTCTGTAACCTTGAAGCTTCCCTCACACTAATTGCACGATGTTGATTCGTATCAGGGTGTCCGAAACGCCCATTAGAATAACTATAACAACGTGTTGTCAGAGTCGGTGCTGGCTTATCCCAACTCATACGACCATAAACATCCATATGCCCAGAATGTGTCTTATGGCATTCATTAATCAAATGTTCAGGCCAATGACGTCGATCCCCCCCTTCTGGAGTGGATTTAATACGCTCTAAATTACGATCATTCAACGTTGGACATCTATGCCACGGATCGTCTGGATGTATTCCACCAGCCTTGATTGGAGGAAAATCACCTATAAAATCTTTAACTGTAAGTATTGATGGAAGTCCTTCACCATGTGTTCTTGGTGGAATTTCCATTTTTTTCGATTTACAAGCCAGCAGAACAAACCGCTTACGTTTTTGAGGGACGCCATACTCTTCAGATTTTGCAATAAATTCTGTAATCTTATATTTTTTAGATTCTAAAAAAGTAATAAACCGCTTGTAAGGACCATCTTTTTCTTTATCAATTTTTTGAAGACCAGGAACATTTTCTACAAGAATATATTCAGGTTTTAATTTGCTGATAAACCGGTGTGTTTCATCTAATAATGTACGTCGAATATCATCTTCACTTTTTGATTTATTTTGTGTAGAGAATGGCTGACATGGGGCACATGCAACAAACAAAAGAGGTTCTTTTTCTCTGTTTTTCTCTTTAAAAGCTTTTGCTAATTCTTTTTCATCTAATTCTCTAATGTCGACATTATAGAATAATGCCTCAGGAAAATTAGCCTGATATGTCTCAGCCGCCTTTATATCAAAATCGAGTCCAATAGTGATATCTAATCCAGCTTGACGTAGCCCTTCACTTGCCCCACCGCAACCAGAAAAGAAATCTATTACTTTCAAAACACTACCTAAATATCTTTTTGTCGGCCAATTTTGAAGTATAACTAAATTTAGGAATTTACGTAAGTAAAACCTCTTTGTTAATGTATAGTCTTCAAAATTTACTCACCTAAATTAACTTTAAAATGAACATAGAGGCTCGATTTTATAGAACTTATGGAATATGCCAAGTTCTAGCCCCACATCTGCTTATTTCTGTAATTCCATAAAGCGATCATGATGTTGCTTCAATAAGCCCATATCTATTCCAAATCTAATTGGAGGCGTAATTGCTTGCCCTTCTACTTCTAATAATCCAATACTCAATCGAGTAGTTTCAGCAATTTTTCTAAGCTTTGGGGACAGTCTCACTTCTAATTGATCATTTAAAGTCAGTAAATGTCTATCAAATGCACGATCATAAAGAGCTGAAAGACAAAGACCATTGTGTGGACTCAACCGTTTATCAGGTGCTCGAACCCAACTTACAATATGACTAGCAATTAATAAGCGTGGCTCAGCTAACCCACTAATACAACATCGCTCCTCAAAATTACTAAGTATGGTTGATCTAAAAAAATTTTGACGGATACGTTGACTTATTGTGACTTGACGCTCTTCTCCGTAGTAATTTTTGTTAGTCTCCGCTAATTCCAATTGAGGTAATATGATATCAAGTGACTTATCATCAGCTCCTATTATTTGTTTCAAAAGAACTTCTGCATCATTTGTTAAAAACTCTAGTTTATTATTGTAGAACCCCCAAATTTCTTTATCCAAAGCTGATGTATTTCCCATACCTTTACGGCCACTTGCAATTATTACAGGATCAAGACTGGCAAAATTAACTAATTTCATTGCTAAAGCATTAGCATTTCGATTAATTATTTCTGACCATTTAATAATTAATGGATTCCTAGCATGTAGGCGCCCAAATGGTAATTGATAATACCAAAATAGCGCTAACATCGTTTGCTCCCGACTCCACACTCCTTTTGAAGGTAAAAGTGTATTTTTATTCTGCAACAACATGAAAAATCCCCGCATAAATAGATTTAGTAGTTATCTAAATTCAACCTAAAATATAGCTTCAAAAATCAGAAGCAGGGGCATAACTCGAAACTAATTTCATCATTATAAAAAACAAGGGAGCCTTCGCTCCCACGCTCAACGACTTTGTATCTTAGCTTCAATCCACTGATGAACTTCTAAAGCAACCCAACCAATACGTGACTCACTTAAACGCACTGGTTTGGGAAAACTTGCATCATAATACCTTGAACTTTCATTAATCATTTCGTAGATCTTTGCCCGACTAATACTTGTGAATTGAATGACTTCTTTCAAATTGATAATTTGATTCATTTGAAAAGTTTGACCTGTAATCGCATTCATGATGTTTACTCCTGAGATTTAATGCGAGCGGTAATGCACTCAAATGATTGAGCGATTCGTAAAAATTAACTTCCGCATTGTGCTTAGGTCTCAATTCACTGCTCTGACAGACTGCTGCAAACCTTTCTGAACATCCTGCACTTGCTTGAAGTCATGAACTTGTTTCTGATCTTGCTGTTTCGAATTTTCAGTATAAAATTCCTCAACAATCACCTCGCCTTCCTCCCCATCCACTTCAAATTGCGCATTGGCATAACCCTGTTGGGCTGTTTGATCCAAAGCGGCCTGATTAAAACCTGCAAACTTACTTTTCTGGTCAATCTCCTTCGCAATTTGAATTGCTTGTTGAAGGTTCGTGCCATCTCTCAAATTTAAATCCACGTAATACACAGGCGTTCTATAACTTTGTGTGGTGCTCTTTCCTCTCAAAGTCAATTGCAATGGCAAACAGGACAGTAACCCATGCGATGCTGCATGGTAGTAGCTCAGCCGCGCTGCTAAGGTCCGAATACTGTTAAACCCTGTGGTTCTGAAAATGAAAGTTCCAAGCTCATCCGATTCATCAAGGTTCACATAAAGTCTGCCATACGGTTTACATAGTCCACCTTGTGCCAAAGAACATAAATCAGGTGATGGACATGGATGTTGCTCAACCCCTTGATTAGTGAGTCTCTGACAGGTTTCACCGTTGCCTATACACACTGGTCGACCTGTCTGACGGTCAAATAAGCTGTACTCAGCACGTAAATTCAGTTCAGGATCATTGAAGATCATACGAACTGGGATTGAACGGAGTTTTTGATTGGGTGCTTTGGCACGAAGTTGTTCATCCAGTGGATGTTTGACCCAACCCTCTTTATTTTGAATTTGGGAGGTCAAAGTAAATTGATCATCCTTTTCAGGGACACGTTTACCATTTTTCTCAACCATCTTACCAATACTAATTCTGCCGAGTATTGGCGGAGTAATCGCTAAACCTTTGATCATGTTGATTTCCTCTTTTCTGTGTATTAAATAAACATAAAAAAATCCCATGCAAATACGCATGGGACTTTGGATTGAATCATTTAGTTAAGCATTTATAGGCGAATGCTGTTTTTCAATCAGCATTACAATAGATCAATAGAATTGCATCTAAGCCTAAAGAATTTTGATTAGCTTCTTATACTATTGAAATTTAGAATAAAATTTCCAGTTATCAAATATGATCTTGTTTTTCGACATCCTCAGAACTTACACCATATGTTTCAAAGAAATCATGCTCACCCCAAGCTTCGCAATAATCTCTTGGCAAACCAGTAATATTCATCATAAATTGAATTGAGTTTTCAACGTCAAATACTGAAGGTGTAAACAACTGGCCATAAGTTTTTCGATCTTCTTTAGCTTGATCAACATCTTCAGGATTAGGATCGTCAATAATATCAATTAAATGCATATATCGCCAATGAGCCATCTCTAATCTCTCAATTTCAGATGGATTCAAACTTTCTAAAATTTTTTTAGTCACTTCTATTTTCATTAAATCACCTTTTAGTTTGATCGTAATTAAATTCAATATAATTGAAATATATTGAATTTTCTTGTTTTAACTAAATATTGCACAGGAATCTACAATATACCGATTCTTGCAAGAAAAATGCTTTATCTGAAGTAATAGGATTTTTAGCATCTAGTTACGTATCTGTTTATACTAATTCATCTTCAATCGTCATAACTATAAATGTTAAAACGCCGTGTTCCCTGTTTAGGTTGCGAAAACTGATTTAAATATTCAGGGTACTGCTTGAGTAAGGCCTTACTGTCTAAGCTGATCGAGTCTTTAGCCTTTTTCCACGTCACTGAACCTGTTTTAAAGGTAGCGCGTTCAGCCTGTTGCATCTTTGCTTGTAGCTGATGTTTAAGTAGGTCAAATTGCTCTTGTTGCTTTTCAACTTGATTGCGTACTCGAATCAGTTGTTCAAACTGTTGATTGGCTTGCTCATCTTCACTCAGGTCTTTAGTACTGAGTGGTACATGTTCTGGATAAAGTAGCTGTAAAGCTTTGGCTGCCGATTCACTGGCATCTGCATCAGGCGGTGTATCCTTTTCCACGCACTCCCAGAAGTAACGCTCTGCATTAACGATGTGTTGAATCACCGATTCTGAACGAGTGACTTTAAAGATGCGGGTTTCATATCCACAAATCAGCACGCAGATATGCGCCGCCTTCTTTCCAGTCACTGCCAATTGATGCTGGACCTGACACAGTACATATAGCGGCACGCCATCCCGCCACAGCTTGGCACCATATTCCCCTGCGGTTTTACATTCCAGAAACTGCACATCTGCGTCACCCACTACAGAATAATCTAAGTTAGCCAACATGAAATGCTTGTCTGGATCAGGATGCTGCAGCACAGCATTGACCCGACGGACTTTATAGTTGGTATGCATGCTGTAGTATTCCGCAACTAAAGGCTCCAGCCTTTTCCCCCAGTACAAGGGTGCATGGCCTTCACTTTCATCTTCTATATTTTGTTGAATGCGTCCTGTTTTGATCATCCATAGTTCCAACATCGACATATATGGATTGAGACCGCAGGCTGCTGCACAGTCACTGCTGCCAATACCTTTTCTTCGGACTTCTAGCCATTCGGCTTGAGTCATATTTTTAGTCTCTACGAAACGTTTTGCTGTAAACAGCTTCGGGCGGTTGGCATGAATATTTAGTGTTGCGTTGTTTGGATGAATTACGGCTGAGTTCATAGTGATTTCCTGTCATTGTTGAATTTTGGGCATAAAAAAAGCCGTGTCCGTAGACACAGCTTTAAATAAAGTAGTTAAGTCATTTGTAAGGTTGAGCGTTTAAGTATGGTGATATGGCGATGAGCCTGCTTAGGCTAATCAATAGGTTGTTTGGAACTAAGCCAACATACGTAAAGCTTGTTCGAGTCCACGTTGCTTAAGGCCTGCTCCTGCACCAAACCATGCTGAATCAAGTCTGTGATCTTGACTCATGGCACGACGTTCATGATCAGCAAATTCTGTAATTGAGCACAACAAACCATAAGCGGTGTCTTTGGCAGAACTCAGTTCTGCCCCACGACCATGCCCATTAAACATAGTCATGACTTTTGACATGGCACGTCCATTGGGTTCAGTCTTGTTTTCAGCTTTAGTGGATTGGTTCCCTTGGGTAGCGACATTACGATAGAACTGAATAATGCCTTCGTCCTGTTCAGCAATACTCAAACTGGTATTGTTAAACACGGCATCAAAATACGCTGCCGCTTCAGTCTGTGTCACTTTACGTTGACTGAGTTGTTTCATTTCATACATGTGATCCTCCCACGCACGGACAGATATACCGAGTTGCTGTTTTATCTTCTGCGCATCGAAATTGGTGCTGTGTGGCACTTTGACCACGCCTGCACTTGAGTTTTGTCCTTTTAAGGCAATCGCCAGTGTATTGTTACACACCACACGGATTGAGGTGAATTGTGCTGTAGTGGCGAGTGTCCCGTCACAAGCTGTAGCCAAAAGAATGTAGCCATTACTGACATCCTTACCTTTTAAAGCTGAGCTTTGACCTGTACGTGCCAAAGCCCAGAATTTCTTACCACCTTTCAATACACCAGCCGTTTCCAGTTCAAAGCCTGATTGTTCGGTCAGATCACGATAAAACTCCAAGATCTGTTTCGGTTGGTTTTGGCCAAGTTGATTACCTAAACCATGCCAAGGGGTTTCACCGACATAGGCCATTTGTTCAATTTGATGTGCCATGATTTTAATTCCTATAAAAAGTTAAATTACTGTAAAAGGTAATTGGATAAATTCATTTAAAAATTAGTTACGGATGCTCGAACTAAAATCGCGGTCACAGTCATTGCAGTAATAATGGCGGGTATAAACAGGATGGGAGTTACTTTGGACTTCATCCTCCGTCACCAGCATCCAAATGCCACCGATAAGCACGCCAAACAAGGCACCTGCAATCGGGGGAATATTTAAACTTTTCGAAACACTAATCCCTAACGTCGCCAATGCCAGAGGTGACATCACATTGTTTTGTGCTGAGGGTAAATTACTGTTGCTGACCAAATGTTGTGGAGATTCCAGCAGTACCGTATCTCGGGACTGACAATAAGGACATGGCAAACTCATCTGAATAATTCCTGTAATAAAAAATGAGTGAAATAAAAAAAGCCTGCTTTGGGGGAAAGCAGGCAAAGCGTGAATCGGGTTATTGCATAGGCTGTTTTGAAGGAGCCACATGCTTCTCATTCAGATGATATGTATCTGTATTTTTTTAGAATGTATTTTTAATCGATGCTTTTTAGATCAATTTTAACAACTCGGTATAGCGATCAATTGACCTGATTTTTATCAGCGATTATGATGCAAGGGCTGGCCTACATTGCCAGTCGGTTTTAGCAGACCGTTTCATACAGCGCATCAGGGTTTATTCTTCTGAGTATTCTCTACGTGCGTAAAACCTTCTCGTCCCCCTTTGCGGTAGAACGGGAGGGGGACGCGTTCGCGCGTGCTGGTTCTGTATGTCCAGTCTGCTAACCCCTTTTCGTTCTGCCACCATTATTTAGCAGTAATTGGTAGAACTTCTATACATACAGGAGTCATCTATTATGACGCTATTTAATTTGTGCGTTTCCCCTGCACTCGCTTCATTTATACGTATCCCCCGACTTCGGCATTTCATCCCGATTCCAACTGTATTGTCTCGCTCTGTGCACTGATTGATTTCACCGCACTGATCAACCACTGAGTTTTTAATTCAGGGGGTGCTTTGTGCTGGAAAAACCTTATGAAATTGATCGCACAGCTCATTTTAATTGTCGTCGTGGTGGCGATGCTTGGTCCCTTTATTTTTGTGCTAGGCGGACTATGGCTGCTGATTTATCTGGCAGGCTGGCATAAATAAACCCATCCGTATGACTTTAGAACAATAGATAACAATGATTTGGAACAGAAATGAAATATCAAACTTGGTTCGGGGTAATGACTATTGTCCTGAGTAGCACCCTGCTCACTGCCTGTGACAGCAAAGTCAAACGTGACTTTAAAGCAGGTTGTCAGGGGGGTGGTTTAGACCGCTCTACCTGTGGCTGTATTTACGACAAAGTCGAAGCACATTACTCGCCTGAATTTATGAAAAAAATGGCGGATGTCACGGTTCGAGAAACGATGCAACCACCTGAAGATTTCAATGTGGTGATGGCAAACGCTGTTCAGCAATGTCAGTCATAAATTCAAGTATCTGGGGAAACACATGAAAAACTATTTAATTATCGGCTATGTGCTGATCGCACTGATTTGCTCAGTGTATTTCAAGAATTGCACCAGTACCGCGCATTACAGTTATGCCTACAACCTTGGCAAAGCCGTGGTCTGGCCTGTCACGATTTTTAAGAACTAAGCCAGAGGAATAACCAAATGAAAGAACTCATCTTGGCCTGTGGCCTCAGTCTGATCTGCACCTCGCTGTTTGCACAATCTAATTCAACAACTGTGATTGTTAAAAAGATCGAAGGCTTTAGTGAATCAGGTGATGCCTTTAGTTTTAAAACTACCTCTGGTAAACGCTATCAAGTTTATAACGCAGGTGGTAGCAATCCGATTCAGGGCGAAGAACTGATTTCCAGTTCAATTAAAAGCAAGAAAGCCATTTGTCTACGTCTGGATGCAGATAAAACTGAACCGCGTTTGGTGCAATCGGTTCATAAAGGTAAATGTAAATAACCACTAAGAACTAACGACGACTTTATTTATGAAATAAGCAATTTTTTAGGAATTCAGCCATGAAACTGATCCACCCGATTCTTTTATCCAGTTTACTGCTACTGAGTTTAACCGCATGTAGTCCCGCCAAAGAATCTCAAGCCACAGTAGAACCCAAAGCAACAGCAGATCAAAATACGGCCTCTACCGCAAATAGCACTTCTGATCAGTCTGAGATGAGCAATCAATCCGAAGATGATTTTGTCGTTGATAAATCATTTTTAGAAAATGGTGCTGATGCTGAGCAAATGACAGAACTGTCACAAGAACCACCTTTACAGGAAGAGTTCGAAGTTCGTGTTCGCCGTGATGAATCACAATATTCCATGACAGGCTATGTTGATAAGCTCAATATCATGTCCCTGAATAACGATCCCACTACACTGACCAACGTATCAATCAACCGTGGCAATTGTATAACCAAAGGCTTTTATGATTATCAAAATATGCGCTATGGCTCAGTAGCGCAGGTGTATCTCGGTTGCGCTGCTGAAAATGTGCGTGAGGTGACCCTCACCACCAACAGCGGTTTGACCTATACCTATAATTTTTAGACATTCAAAATATCAAATTCTGATGCATTTGCTAACTCAAAATTTGATGTTATGCTGGACGAAACTGCTGACCGATTCGAGTCAGCAGTGTAGCCAATTTAGCGTTAAAAATCGTAATTTTGGCAGTTTGGACGAGTGTAAAGATTAGTCCTTGTCTTAGAAAAATAAAGTTTTTTTACTCATCCGTATACAAACTTGAAAAACTGAAAGGTTTAACTTTTTCGGTATACATCTTTGTACCTAGGTTATTAGCTGTTATATCAAATAACTCTTTTTCGCGGTTAACCGATACGTTCTGAGTAACGTTCCTGTAAAGGTCAAAACTATGAGTTGAATCTAAAACATGGGGCGCAGACAAATTAGTTTCATTACTGATCATATAATTGGGCGATTTAGTGACTGGTCTAGTTTTGTCCAAAAATTCGAAATACAGGGCAAATAGGTCATTCCGAATCGCAGTTTCTGTAAAATGTACAACCAGTCTCAGGTCAGCTTTATCTTTTGCAGCGGCATTATATGAATATTTTATGCCTACTGACTGAAGTAAATTAGCAATATAATCAAATAGGTGCTTAGTATTCTCATTTTTGTATTTCACAGGTCTTTTTGAGGCAAGCTGTTGTTCCTTTAATTTATAAACCGTATAACAAAGTAAGTTGATAACTCCAGTGCCCTTTTTCGATGTTTTTTTCAATTTCTCAGCATTAAGTATCTGGATAATTCGCTCTAACTGCTTTAAACGTGAAGTCTTTGGACGATCAACACCTGTTGAAGAGGATGTATAATTCAATTTGTATGTTGCAAATTCCAAGTAATCTAACAAAGCATCTACCACTGGAACTCTGAAATTTTCAGCTAACCGTAATGTTAAGTAATCCTCACTATGTGCGTCATCTTTAAACATAGCGGAATCAGTAAGTGTTACATGGCCTATCTCATATCCTTTATTTTTAGCCAAAATTTCAAAGTCATGTAAATATCGATAAATTTCAGCTTCGAACTTTTTAACTGTTGAATATTGATCGTGAGTTAACGGTGTTTTGCTCTGCTTCAGTCTGGAAAAATGATTTTCGATGCTACACCATGTTAGAAACAAATGCTCAGGGTCAAAGCGATACGTCACTAAGTATCGAATATCGATATGTTCTGTCAATTTGATATACGCCTCTTTTAGATGCTCATTGACAACTAAAAGATTCTTAAACTTCAAGCAAAGCTGATCGGTTTCCTTGACAAATAAGTCTTTACCTAGATGTTTGATCAATAGAGCTTCACTACCTCGATTGATCTTATTGCGCCCATATTGAATACAATCAAAAATATAACTGCTTACCTTCTTTTCAAAATCCAAAGCATTCTGGAAATTTTCTGCTTTAAGCACAAATTCGCCACAGACATCTCCGATAAGCTCTCTAATCTCAACTTGGTAGAAATCATTCAGCCAATGATAAAAGTCAGAAAACTCCCGTGATGTTTGGATTTGATGAATAATATTTATCGTTTTCAACATCCGCATAAAGCGTACTGAGCAATAGTCTCTATCCACATCACACCAAATTTTTATATATTTTTCAATGTATTAAAATATATTATCTTTTCACTAAAAAATATACCCACCATAAACCAAAATTCAATCGAACCAACAACAACTCATTCTATGGAGTTCGATTATGGATAATATTCAAAGTCAATCGATACAAATCATCCGATTACCGAAGGTCGTGGAAATATGCGGATTATCCCGTAGTACTGTCTATGAAAAACTCAATCCTCGTAGCCGAAGGCATGATCCCACCTTCCCAAAGCCCCTCAGGCTTGGGACATCCGCTATTGGATGGCTTCAACACGAAATTGAAGCATGGTTATTCTCAAAAAAAGCATAAGCCTAAAGTGCTTATCTTTTCACTCACGCAGAACAGAAATTTATCGACATTACCGATGGGGCTTGATCTCAGGTTCCCTGATACACCGTTGTTGCCTCTAATTTGGGTATCTGTAGTCTATATGATTAATATATCTATATATTTATACATAATATAAATAATAGACATAACATAAGAATACTTTGATTAAATTATCTAAATATCAAATTAGTGTATTTATATCAAAATCTTAAGAGCTTTTTATATCTAGATACTACTCACACTATAAGTTAGAGAGCAACCATCCGTATTTTATTACCGATTGGATCTATATCTATGAACAGTAGTGAAAAAATGACTCTCCTTAGCGGAAAGACTTTAGAACTAGCCACTAGAATTAGACCGTTAATACCACGCTCTGATGATACAACTGACGTACAATATGAAGTAAACGAAATTGAAGAACATTCATCTGATTACCCTGATGAAGTCAATATATATATTGAACAAGACCAAGCTATATCGCCTCATGTAAATAAAAGCAATGAGCTTCAAAATTTTATTCATATTAGCAAATGCTTTAAACAGCAATTTGATCCAAACATTATTGCTTGCATTTACGCGATTCTCATATGCAATGAGGTGAAAAAACAGCGTGCGACTTACCTCTATAGATGGATAAAGTCTAAGCCATGCGATTTAATCCCATCATATTGGGAGCTGATTTATCCTGAGTTGATGAGATTGATTAGGGAATTTTTAGTTGCTAATCAAAAACTAAAAGCATCCATGCCTTTAAAGTGTGAAGAATACTCTTTGGTAACACTAACGTTAAACCAAGTCCTACCATACGATCAAAGCTGTCTGTTTGATCTTATTAAACATCCAAATGATCAACTAAAAGCCTTTAATGTTAATGGAATGCTTACAGACCATAAGGATTGTGTAGCTGAAATATGTAATACATTAATAAAGGAAATATTTAAAGGTTTACAAGCACCTGAATATGTACAGCGTGTTAATGATCGCCGTAAGATGAGTCGCAGACGTGAGAAAAACACACTTCGGTATATCGATCAGGTTCGTAAACAAAACTCACGTTTAATCGGTGTTCGTGTTGACTTATATCTACCAGCAGACAAAAAACACTTCACACCTAAAGAAATCGTAAAACATTTTCATACGATTTTACAAAAATTACGTCGTAGCAAGTCTCTGCGTTTAAAAGGCTACGTTTGGAAGCTTGAGCATGGCGTAGATCAGGCGTTACATATTCATTGCTTTTTCTTTTTTTGCGGCAGTAAACACCGTGAAGACATTAGCTTAGGTCGAATGATTGGTGAAATGTGGGATAAAGAAATTGATGGCAAACACAATTATTTTAACTGCAATACCAGCAAGAATCGTAAGAAATACAAATACGATGCTCTAGGTGTCATCAACCGTGATGATCAAACCAAGTACGACAACATCGCAAAAGTTATTCGTTATTTTTCCAAGTTTGAACAGTACGTCTTACATAGCAACTTAGAACGCGTCAAAACACTTAATACAGGTATTTTGCCTCATCTACGTGAGCAAATGGGTCGTCCGAACCTTGCTCAACATTATTGATCTATTAAACCCTATTACAGAGATTTTCATCATGAACTATTTACAAGCACAACATCATCCACAATCGTTTAACCTAGCTCAAACACCACCAAATGTTTATCCCAATAACCATGTTAACTTGTCATCTAATATGACAATAATGCGTCCACCCTACGCCAATCCATACTTTGAGCAAACGGTATTTGGGTTAATTGATTTCCAAAAAAAGTTAGAGCAAGACACGATCAAAGTCTTCCCAAAACCAACCTCGGCTTACCCGAATCCCTTAATGAATCCATTGTGCTATTTTGCTCTCCAGCAAATGCCACTGTTTTCCCACTTTGTAGATCTTTTTAATGGATTTGAAGCAAATCCTTATCTCGATGTTTTCCATAAATTTGCTGTTGAAAACTCACAACTCATGAGACCTCTACAGCCAGTTCCTAATCATATTTGGGAAAATTTATTCCGTCGTTTACGCGCGGAACTTTATACAGCTAAAGCTAAACTTCAAGCCAATAAATTTGAAGCACAAGTTCAAAAACTTCGTAATGAACAGAAAACCGCCTTCAGACGCGTGATGCAAACACAAGACCAAGCCAACTGTATTTTTTTAGAATTACCATTGATTACGCAGACTGACCCACCTCATTACCAGACACAGGAAGAAGCAGAGAAAGAATCGACAAAGGTACTGAAGAAATACTTCCAGTGGCTACATGGAGCTAAACAGCTCAGTGGTATTCTTTCTGATATTCAATGGCGAGTCGTCAAAGGGCTGGATCATAAGCTAACAGCACAGGCTTTTATATACATACTTGGCGATGAAATCAATTATTTACCATTGCTCAAAGAACAATGGGAGTTAGTCTGCTTGGATTACCAGCTGCAAGGCATTTTTCCAGAGCCAAAATATATTCATTGCTATGATGGGCAAGGCATTGTTCAAAAGGCATGGTTACAACTCATTGAACGAGTACATGAACCACTTGGTTTTTATCGTTATAAGGGCAATGGAATTACTTATTCGTGGAAAGAATACACAGGCAATGTTTAACCTATAGTCTTTTTTATTCCCATCTAAGGGTTCTGCATGAACCCTTTTTTATATCTTAAAATTTTTAAGGCATAGCTTTGATAAATATGATAAACACTTATTATTCTCAATAAAATATTATAAGTAGAGTTGGAACTCAAACTAAATATATATAAAATCGACAAAATTTTTCGGAGACACCCATGCCTATTTATGTCGACAACTCCAATGTCCCTTATAAAGGAAAATATTGGTGCCATCTTATGGCTGATAATCTAGAAGAATTACATAGTTTTGCAGCTGATATCGGCGTTAAAAAATGCTGGTTTCATCGTTCTGCATCCTATCCGCACTATGATATTACAATCGAAAAAAGACAATTAGCATTAATACTTGGTGCATCCTTAGCAGATAGAAAAACAATTATAGCTTGTGGAAAAAAACTAAAAATACAGTTAGATATGTATAAAAACAAAACTTATAATAGGTCGCAAATTGAACTATTTTAATGATGAAATATGCATATTAAAGAAGAATCTATAGATGATTTACTACATAACACTTATCAATATATTTTAGAACACGGAGAAAAAGTCACTCCTACGAGGGGAGCTAATCAGGAAGTCCGCAATTGCGTACTGACTCTATTGAATCCAAGATCTCGGGTTAGTTTATCTGAGGTAAGAAGCAGAGTAATTAGCTGTGTAGGAGAGTTTCTTTGGTATTTATCAAACTCAGACTCAATCGATTTTATTGAGTATTACATCAAAGACTACAGAGATCGTATTAATTTCAATGAAGAAACCACAGATCCTGTTCCTGGTGCTTATGGTCCAAGAATATTTGGTCAACCAAGCCAATTTGAACATATTGTAAAATTACTAGAAAACTCATATTCAAGTCGCCGTGCGGTTATAGCTCTCTATTCTAAGACTGATCTAACGGGAAACGACACTAGAGATATCCCATGTACCTGCACCCTACAATTTTTTATAAGAGATAATAAGTTACATTTAACTTGCTACATGCGTTCAAATGATGCTGCTTTGGGATTAGTACACGATATTTTTAGCTTTACCCTTTTTCAAGAGCTGATGCTTGCTAGATTAATATCAACGTATCCTAACCTAGAATTAGGAGAGTACACTCATATAGTTGGTAGTCTCCATATTTACGATGATTCTTTACCTCAAATACATCACTATTTGACTAAAGAAGGTTGGCAATATCACGCTTCAATGACACCAATCAATCCTATAGTGTTAGAAGATAGTTTAAAAAAATTATTAGAAATTGAATATGATCTTAGGGTTAATAAAAATTGTGATGTTAGCCAGTTAGATCTTTTAACAGATCCAATATTTAAAGAAATGGCTATTATTCTATTTGCCTATTTTTTTATTAAATTTGAAGAAACCAATATCTCAGGCTTACAGGCTCTAGAGACTAAATGCTCGAGTCTCCCTATTAAAGCATTTATCAATAAGCGAATCCAAAACTTGTTAAGTAAGGCTATTTAAATGAATTTTAATCAAAAAGATGTAATGGCTAATGCAATTGCTATACAAATTAATGACTTTAGTCAAAATATAACCTCTATACCAGCTGCTGCATTCCCGATCGAAATAGATGTTTTAAGTCGACAATTAGTGGATAGTATCAATCGTGTTTACTATTTTCAATTAATTCAATCTAGACAAATAGATATAAAACGTACAGATCCGAATTGCTCACTATTCGATCCCCTTCGCGCGATTTTATACTACAAGAATAATAACTTAGATGAAGCATTTTGGTTGGCATTTTTAACAACTCATTTTGGAGAAAATTACCATTCCAATTGGAGTCTAACTAAAAGTTTTTATAACAATTTAGGTCAGTCACCTCGTCTAACCTGGGCTAATGTCAGTAATAACCCAACGTTAGTAGACGACTGGGTGTCTCGCTATAACTCGTCAGGCATTAAACTAAAATTTGGTAATCACAGAAAATATGAGTCATTCTCTCAATTAAGAGATGTTATAGATACCTACATCGATATTGTAAATAATAGCGGTGGACACCAACAGCTATTTCAGCCAAATCAAAATGAACAACCTAAGGAACAATTCAAACGCTTATCTAAAGAATTAAAATTTTACAGATTCGCAAGATTAGGTATGTTTGATTATCTATCATTAATTTACAAGACTCAGCTAGCTCCTATACAAGCTAATTCTTGTCATATAGCAGGATCAACAGGACCCAAAGCTGGAGCTAAAAGGCTTTTTGGACAACTTTCCAACCATCATCTAGATCAACTTTCAATTCAATTGGCAGATCACTTAGGTGTCGGCTATCAAGAATTCGAAGATGCTATCTGTAATTGGCAAAAATCGCCTGATAAATATGTTTCATATACAGGTTAATCATAAAATATTCTGATGCCTATCCGAATAGTAAGAGTAAGGGATCAGTGCCATTTTTTTTAATATACCTGTTAAGAGGCTAGCAGAGATATTAAGCTCTCTAGCTTTTTTACATATTTCCTTCCAGCCTTCTAATTTACTTCTTCTTATTAGTCTTAAATCAACATAGTTTTCTAAGTCTTCATGATTAATTGGATAAAGTAACGTATTAAACATGAAATGATCTGCTTCTATCTCAATAGATGCTTTCCCTTCTTGTGTATCATCTTCATCACAAAATATCATTTCATTTTCATGCAATATTAAATGACCAATTTCATGAAATAGTGTTTGCCAAAATACATAGTCCCTATTGTATTTAGGTGTTAATGCTATAATAGCCTTTCCATTTTCTAAAAATTTGGCCAATCCACAAATAGGTGTTTTCGAAAGTGTTGGGGCAAAAACCAAAGCCACACCGCATTGATTTAATAAATTAATTAGCTCGGGAAGAATATCCAATATATTACGACTTTTAGTGAGTTCTTTTATTTCACCTAGTTTTAATAAAAGTTTATCTTTGTTCCAACTTAAATTACTAAGACCGAACTGTTTTCTCGCCTCAAGCTCAACTTTCCTAATGTAAGTTGCTAAATTCAAATCAGAAACTGAATATTTTCCAATAGTTTTAAGTCTAGAACCCAAAACATTGGATACTATAGTCTTGCTTTCTAAAGCCTGAAACTCACTAATTCCATAAAAAGCTTTTAAATTGATCTGATCCAAATAATTTAAATCAGTCAATGGTAGCCACTTCTCAGACTTTAACTCACTTATAATATTTTTAAATTCATTAAAATTTGGGTCAATTTTTTTATGTGAAAACCGCTCAACATGTTCATCATATTGATATTGTAAATTCAACCAAAACTCATCTGATCCACCAAAAATTTTAGATAAAGTATCAATATTTTTTATATTAATTTTTTCTTTTTCTGTTTTAATTTTTTCCAATAAATCTAAGTCATCCTTGCTAATTGATTTAAGGTCAATATTGGATAAAAGAATAAATTGATTAATTACTTTGCCAGGGGATTGAATCCAATTCGGCTGAAAACCATTAATCAGCATTTTTTTCCCCTACATTGATTAATTGCAAACGAGAAATCACATCCCAATTGATTGTACCACTTTGAGTCTTTGGAGGCTTCTCATGGGCAATACTAAAATGTAAAACAAAATTATCAATATTAAGTAAGATATGGTTTTCTTTAGTGTAAATTACCTTACTCACTAAAAAAAATGGCAGATCCTTCAAACTTGTAGCAACGCTGAATGATGTTAAAATTGTTTTTAAGATTGCTAATGATTTCGGAGTGTAGTGTTGCATTCCCAGAAACTCATTGATTGCATTATCTCGTAATTCTTTTGATCTAAATGAAATTATCATATCGGTCGAAAAACACTCGTGAACTGAGGTTTAAGTTGAAATATATTGAAGTTGTAGCTGCCGTTGTAAAAGACGATAATAAATTTTTATGCGCCCAACGTAAAGACAATAAATTTGATTACTTAGCATTCAAGTTTGAATTTCCTGGAGGCAAAGTCGAGCCTAATGAATCTTTAGAAGAATGTTTGATCCGAGAAATAAAAGAAGAACTTAACACCTCCATACATTCTTTGAGTTTTTTATTGGATGTTTATCATCACTATCCCGATTTTAGTGTTCATATCACCTTTTTTGAAGGTTTAATCGATAATAAGCAAATTACTTTATCTGACCATAGAAAAATTCTCTGGCTCTCAACTAAGGAATTAAAAAGCTTAGATTGGGCTGAAGCAGATCTACCTGTTGTAGATTTGCTATGTAACAATTACCTACCCTAAGACAGCCTGGGGGACAATTGGGGGATAAAGAGTAGATAAATAAAAATAAAATAATATATATTAAATACTTAATTTAAAAATATGAATCCCTCTTTCACCGCCAAAATTTTAAAGACCTTAATCGAAAGATTAAGGTCTTTTTTTATGCTGAACATTCTTATTTAGACTTGGCACAAAGTCTGCTTCATAAAAACGACTCTTCACAAAACAGGATAATTTGCACCACAAAGTGAAATATTTATTCAAAAATAAACGCTTGAACCTGATTCAAACTTGAGCTAAATAATTTCTAAGGGAGGTTAAAATAAATCATCAATGATCATCTAGATGCAATGTTTATGAAGCACAATTCATTTGCGGTATATAACTAGCGAAACACTAAATTGACCAATAAAACTGCTATTCGGGAGTCAGAATGAATAACAGCACCAATTATGTCAAACAAATTAAAAACGCTAAACGAGGCGGTTATACCCCAACCCTTGCAAAGGATGTCAACAAACATAAAATTCAAAAAGCAATACGTCTGATTGAACAATGGAGAACGCTGGCCAATGAACTCAAACCTCAAATGCAACTCGACATGGCTTTTACGTTGGAAGAATGTGCCCAAGACCTCGATCAAATTTTAAGGAGCAAATAAGTTCCATGTTTTCACTTAACCCTATTTAAAAACAGTTTCATCACAGCCCCCAAATTTTATTCTTAGCTCTCACCCACCCTTTGGTGGGTGAAGTTTGAACAAAAAATCATGTGCACTTCAATCGCTCACTTTTTGGCTTGCGTTTTCAAGAAAATCCGCTATTATTCTCACCACGTTGCCGGCATAGCTCAGTTGGTAGAGCAACTGACTTGTAATCAGTAGGTCCACAGTTCGAATCCGTGTGCCGGCACCATTTTATACTTAGCCTCGCTTTTTAGTGAGGCTTTGTTGTTTCTGGCCCTTTGGTTTTTTATTTCATTTTAAATGTCTTTAACTGCTGTAATTTGAACATAGCGCACGATGCCCTGTTCAAATAATTTTTGACAGAGCTTAGCCGTCATTTTAATTTTGAAGTAATCCAAATTTTGAGCGGCCTGTTGGACTAAATGCACATGATAATAACGAGAAAAACCCGCCAAAACTGCATCGGATAAATCTTCAATAGCAACCTGCTGATAGCCTTGTGATTCTATCGAATGCTTCAAATTCGCTTCTAACTGAAGATGTTCCAAATGAACATCGGCTGCTTTTAACAGCATTTTCAGTTGAAGTTTCTCAAAACGATTTAAATTCAAAAATGCATCACTCAACATCAGATAGTGAAAACCGATACGCCCTTTTGAATTTAAAACAGAATGGGTTGATCTCAGAAATGAATTTAAATCACTGTGATAAGCGGCATCGAGGCACAACACCACATTAAAAGGCGCTGAAAATAGCTTTGAATTTAAATTTAAAAATGACGTTTGAGTGATGTGTATCTTTGAATTTAAAGTGTGTTGTATGCGCTGAACACATTCGGCTTGTAACTCAACCGCACAAAGTTGCTGAACATGGTAATGCTGCTGCCACAGCAATAGACTCGCACCCTGTCCACAGCCCAAGTCTAGAACCCGGTCATTTGACTTTAGCTGTAATCGATCAGCAAGATGCGTTGCCAGGGTTTGGCAAGCTTCAGGGTAGGAGGATTGGTTATTTTCCCAATAACCAAGATTGCTCCAAGCCAATACTGCGTGATCTCCCAATTGTTTTGCATCAATTGCATATTTATGTTTGGGCAGATGTCGCTGTAAGGTTTGGAGCCATTTCATGCTTTAGTAGCCGAGTTGTGGGGCAACCTCAACTTTAGGTTTTAATCCAACAAACGGCAATGGCGCACCGAAAATTTCTGCAATATGCATTGCTGAAGTGACGGCAGACTCTAAGATAGGCAGACCATCGCACGACCATGAACCACAGAAGAAGACTTTTCGGTTAGCACTCTTATGGCGTTGTTGTAACTCTTTATTCAAAGCCACCGTTTGCGAGTCCACCACCGCACGGGTCAAAGTTACAGTTGAAATTACTTTTTTCGGGTCAATCTCGGTCACAGGCTGCCACGTTTGAAACACGGCATTTTTACCAACCAGACTCGGTTCGACTGAATTGAGCCAAACCGTGAACTGTTGACGGATAAACTTACGGTCCATCATATAGCTCAGCACCGACCAGTCTTTACGCTTAGGCGGCATCACGGAAGGATCAGTATGGATCACCAGCTGACCTTGCTCAAAACGAAACTGCTTTAACAGCGCAATATCATCTGCAAACTGAACAGGATCTAAAAACTCTTCAATTTTTGTGGTTGGCGTTGCCACCACCACACGGTCAAACAGTTGCTGTTCGCCCTTATTATTTTCAACCAAAACCTTGTCACCTTGTTCAGTGACTTTGCTAATAGCCGATCCGCTTTGGATATTGATGTTTTCAATCAATTTATCGACCAAGGCAGGTGTTCCCCCTTGTATACGCAATAAAGCATCGCCATCCGTCAACTGACGTAAAAAGATCAACAGCGGTTTCGCTGGCCATTCGCCAATGGTTTTTGGATTACAGGTACAGATGGTGTAGAGCACAGGCATGACTGCGCCATGCCAAAATACTTCTTCAATGTCATGCTGGTTGATAAATTCAGCCAAAGTAATGTCTTGATCTTTAGATTTGAAGAATTTAGCAATCGCGGTTTTAAGCTGCAACATACCTTTAACCAAACGCCATCCATACTGCTGTAGGCCTTTACGGTTATTGATAATTGGGAAATTGCCAATGCGGCTACGGGTAGTGGTTAACCATGTTTCTGTACGGTCTTCAAACAACCAACTACATGCCATGTAGGTGCGTACTGGATACGTTTTGATGCCTAAATAAGTCGCAAGACTTAAGGTGTTTTTCCATAAGTGTGGGTTCATGACACGTAACGGAGCATCAATCAGACCACCTTCAAACTCTGTACTGTGGCTATCCATCCCTCGCCCAGTCAGTGCTTCGAAAATAGTAATATTATGCCCAGCATCCTTTAGAATTCTTGCGGTAGCAAGACCGGCCATGCCGCTACCAATAACTGCAATATCCAAAATTATGATCCGTCAGTCTGACTTATATTGACTGAAATTATGACCCAATGTCGAAAAAATAGGGCTATTAAAAAATACCAGAATCACATTTTTTCATGTGCCGCACTGGTAGGACGATATTTGCTTAAATTACATTTCATTACACTAAAAAGCCACTTAAATAAACACAGGTTTTTTATGCATTTTATTTTAAATAAAAAGATAAACCCTTTAAAAACAAAGTATATAAATTAACTATTTTTATAACATCTGTTTTACAAACTAGCGAAAAAGCGCTAATATGCGCCTCGCATAAAAAAGATAATTACATCACATAATAATTCATGACCAACTATGCAAAACAAGAAGACTACAGCGCCTAAAAAATCCCTACCCTTGACCGAGTAGGGATTTCTTCTTTTTAGCGACAAGATTTTAGTCCACCACAGCAACGGGGATTTCACCAAACTTGCCACGATTAAAATCGTCAAAAGCTTGCACAATTTCCGCTTTGCTATTCATCACAAATGGACCATAACCTTGAATTGGCTCATTTAGTGGTTCACCAGTCAACACCAAGAACTTAGTGTCTTGCAGCGCTTGTAGTTGAATTGCAGATTCGCCATCTTGAGCAAACATCACAATGGAACTATCCACCACTTTTTGCGTGCCATTAATCAACACTTCACCACTGAGCACCACCACAATCGTGTTATGCGTGATAGGCACATGGATAAAAGTTTCGTACTCTGCTTTTAATTCACCATCCCAAACATTGACGGGACTATACGTTTGAGCAGGGCCATGATGACCACCAAACTCCCCCGCAATCACGCGTATGTGTCCAGCATTATCATCCATTTCGATGCGCGGGATATCCGCCACGGTCAAGGCTTGATAACGCGGTGTGGTCATTTTATCTTTGGCTGGCAAATTCACCCAAAGTTGTACCATTTCAAACAGACCACCATGCTCAGCAAAGGCTGGGGAATGAAACTCTTCATGTACCACACCTGAACCCGCAGTCATCCACTGTACATCGCCAGTATTGATGGTACCACCGCCGCCGCTAGAGTCTTTGTGCGTCACTTCACCACTATAGGCGATGGTGACTGTTTCAAAGCCACGATGCGGGTGTGAACCCACACCACGTTGCGATGTGGTTGGATCAAATTTGTAAGGTGCCGCATAGTCCAAAAGTAGAAACGGACTAATTGCTTGTCCTAAGCGGTCATATGAAAAGAGGTTTTTGACAGGAAAACCATCACCCACCCAATGCATGTCTTGATTACGATAAACACCAATTACTTTTTTCATCTTGGAGCGCCTATCTCGATAGGATGAATATGCAATCTATACTACCCTTTTCCTCAGCCCTCTTATAGCGCTGCACTAGTACACAGAATCACAAAAATAGGACAATTAATCCCATCACACGTGATGCAGTATGGGATCGTATATATCAGGCAGATGCGCAGTTGATGTCATGGTTTGGTGCCGCATGTGAATTACACCGCGACTGGCTTAATGATATTGAAGGCCTCGGTTCACTCTTTGCAGCGCATATTCCAGACTATAAAAACCCGATTCAAAGCTATAGCAAAAATACTGCTCAAAAATAATCAGACCTCAGTAAAAGCGATCGTAGGATCGCTTTTTGTCGTGTGCAATCGTTAGAAATCAAACAGTATCAGATCATCCATCGCAGACTGCTTTCTGTCACAAATCAATACAGGCTTGAATCCATCATGCATTCATTTGACGACTATTATTATTTTGACTGTGGATGGACTCGGCATTGCCAACCTGCCTTACTTAACGGTAGAGGCAGATATTGCTTCAGGTCGCCTAGTTCAATTTTGCCCGACTGGTGTTCCAATATTGGAAGCGTACAGTTGGTCTATGCTTCACGTAAAGGACAACGTTTGGTCATGGAGAAACTGATTGAGTATTTGATCCAAGGTTTAAGAGACTTTGCCAGCACCAGCAAGGGTTACCATCTCTAGAACCGAAAAGAACTCACATAAAAAAATCAGCCACTTGGGCTGATTTTTTACAGGTATCATGCTCATGACTTAGCACAATGCAACCATCGAGGTTGACTTAGATTTTACCAACCAAGTCGATTGACGGCGCAAGCGTTGCTTCACCTTCTTTCCATTTTGCAGGACATACTTCGCCTGGGTGCGCATGCACATATTGTGCTGCTTTCACTTTGCGTAATAGTTCAGACGCATCGCGACCAATACCGCCGGCATTAATTTCAATAATTTGGATTTTACCTTCAGGATCAATCACAAAAGTACCACGGTCTGCTAGACCTTCTGTTTCAATCAGCACATCAAAGTTTTTAGACAAAGTCCAAGTTGGATCGCCAATCAAGGGATACTGAATTTTACCAATCACATCTGAAGTGTCGTGCCATGCTTTATGGGTAAAGTGGGTATCGGTCGATACGCCGTAAATTTCCACACCGAGTTTTTTAAACTCAGCATAGTGATCGGCTAAGTCGCCCAATTCTGTTGGACACACAAAGGTGAAATCAGCAGGATAGAAAAATACGACAGACCATGTGCCTTTCAAGTTTTGCTCAGACAACTCAATGAATTCACCATTTTGGTAAGCTGTTGCATTAAACGCCTTAACTTCAGTATTGATTAAACTCATGTATTCGTCCTCAAAAGATTTGTGAGAGTGCTTAAGTGATGAAGCAAGAATACGCACAAACCAAAAATTGGTAAAACAGTAAGTTTTTATTATTTTTATCGGATTTTTAGATTCATTATTTCCCGACACTGTTGCCCGATTTTCACCATCTTGTGGTCTAAATGAAAACCTTTCCATTTTTCAAATCGAGCTAATACAGTCAAATCTAGAGTCAAGCAGTGGAAAATCTATGATTTGGAAGGGCCTTTCAAAGCTTTGATGTTCAATAAAAAGTGAAATTAAGCCGTTTCGGTCAGCCCCACCTGATGATAAGCACGATTAAAATAAACCAAACTTTGCTCATGTTGGCTTTGTTGAATCGCAACAATACGGCACATAAAAACCGTATGTGTTCCCACTTCTTGAATATCCTCAATTTCACAATCAAAATTGACCAAAGCATCCTTTAAAACAGGTGCGCCCGTTTCTAGCTCTGTCCACACACCATGTTTGAAACGCTCTTCAGACGTCATTTTAGATGCAAAGACATTCGAAATATGCTGATGTTGTGCACCTAACACATTCACCGATAAAATTTTATTGTCGACAAAATGTGCATGTGAACGCGATGCTTTATTCATACAGACCAATAATGTCGGTGGTGTATCCGTCACACTGCATACGGCAGATGCTGTGAATCCATGACGATCAGCCATGCCTGCCGTAGTTACGACACTCACGGCACTGGTTAACAAAGACATTGCATCTCTAAAGTCTGTTGCTTCAATCATCATTTTATTCCTCAGTAGAACGGACACATGCTTTTAAATGGAATACGAGCTACCCATTTCTGATCAAATAGATAGCCCTCTCACATCACGCGCTTGCTGCGTATGAAGCCGAAAGTTCTTTACGAATAATTTCTGCACCTGCGCTTAACGCATTCAGCTTACCACGTGCCACTTCACGTGCTAAAGGTGCCATGCCACAGTTGGTCGAAGGATAGAGTTTATCTGCATCGACAAACTGAAGCGCCTTACGTAGTGTATTCGCAACTTCTTCTGGTGTTTCAACGGTGTTGGTTGCAACATCAATCGCACCGACCATGACTTTTTTACCGCGAATCAGTTCAATCAGATCCATTGGTACACGCGAGTTTTGACATTCGAGTGAGATGATATCAACTTTAGATTGTTGCAGTTTAGGGAATGCTTCTTCGTATTGACGCCACTCTGAACCCAAGGTCTTTTTCCAATCGGTATTGGCTTTAATGCCGTAGCCATAGCAAATATGAACCGCAGTTTCACATTTCAGACCTTCAAGTGCTCGTTCAAGCGTTGCAACACCCCAGTCATTCACTTCATCAAAGAACACATTAAATGCAGGTTCATCGAACTGAATGATATCCACGCCCGCAGCTTCTAACTCACGTGCTTCTTGATTCAGGATCTTGGCAAATTCCCAAGCCAGTTTTTCACGGCTTTTATAGTGACCATCATACAGCGTATCAATCATGGTCATCGGGCCAGGTAATGCCCACTTGATCGGCTGATTTGTTTGGCTACGTAAAAACTTAGCATCTTCAATAAAAACAGGCTTTTGACGGCTTACTGCACCGACTACAGACGGCACACTCGCATCATAACGATTACGGATACGCACCGTTTCGCGTTTCTCAAAATCAACGCCATCCAGATGTTCAATAAACGTCGTCACAAAATGTTGGCGGGTTTGTTCGCCATCACTAACGATATCAATGCCTGCATGGAGTTGTTCTTGCAATGACAAACGTAAAGCATCTTGTTTCGCTTCGAGTAATGCCTCACCTTCGAGTTTCCAAGGTGACCAAAGTTTCTCAGGCTCAGCAAGCCAAGAAGGTTTCGGTAAACTGCCCGCAGTTGATGTTGGTAATAAAATGGCCATTTTAAATCTCTATTTCAATATTCTGTTTCAGGTAAATTAAGCAGCGTTGCTGTTTACGGTGTAATTCGCAGCCCATTTTTCAAGGATGTCTTGATACGGCTTGATAAAGTTTTCTTCTGTCCATTTACCTTGCTTGACCGCGAGCTGACCACGTTCAACGCGGTCATAGACGATTCGCGTTAATGAGTAATCTGGGTACTCTAGGCTGGCTTGATAGACTTGAGCTGCTGATGAATTTGCATTATAAATTTCAGGGCGATAAATCTTTTGGAAAGTTTCCATGGTGCTAATCACACTGATCAATTCAAGATCGGTGTAATCACGCAGTAAATCACCCGCAAAATAGAATGCTAAAGGTGCAGCGCTCCCTTTCGGCATAAAGAAGCGAACCTGTAAGCCCATTTTATGGAAATACTCATCGGTACGTGAATATTCATCTTGTTTATACTCAACGCCTAACACAGGATGCTCATTGGTAGTACGGTGATACTTCTTCGCTGTTGAAACACTCAAACAAATCACAGGCTGTTGATTAAACTCTGCTTTAAAAGTCTCTGAGTTCACCAAGTATTGATACAGTTTGCCATGTAGATCACCAAAACCTTCAGGCGCATACGACGTCGAATTCTCTTTATTATGTTCTTTCAGCACCACGCTAAAATCGTAGTCACGTACATAAGACGAGAAGCTATTGCCAATCATGCCTTCAATACGTTGATGGGTATAATGATCATTAATCGTGCTTTTCAGCATTTCAATGATTGGGAAAGTTTGACCATTTCCCTCAATGTCTAAATTTGCAGAAATAATATCGATTTCAAGCGAATAACGATCACCATTCGGGTTATCTGTTTGTGCTAAGGCATTGAAACGATTGTTAATCATACGAAGTGTATTACGTAGGTTCTGCTCACGGCTTTCACCACGCGCCAAGTTAGCAAAGTTCGTCGTTAGACGTGTGTTATCTGCTGGTTGATAGTTTTCATCAAAACGAATGCGTTTAATTGAACATGCAAACTCTGTACTCATGGCGATCTGTTACCCTATATTTCTGCGATAAAACTGAATTTCTTTCATGCTCTTTCTAGAGGGTCCAATTTTCTTTTTGGATCTTTCTAGCAAATCGTCTTTCCAACCTTCTCAGATTTTTCTGAGCATCAGGCTAAGAAGCAACGATGAATATGATCTATCGTTAAGAGCGTGGTTTAATTTATACCTGAATGATCACATGAATAAAAATGATTTAATCTCACACCAAAGTGAACTAAATTCATGTTTAGAAATTCTGTCACTTTAACAATGAATTATGCGTGGATAATTTTTGTGGATGTACGAAAGGAAAGAATGAAAACATTAAGCCCTTGTGCGTGAGTTGTGAAAAGTCATGATATTGCTCAATCAACGTCATCAACACGCTACATCTTTATTTTAATTATCTTTTTAAATCAGCAACTTAAAGTCATGGGATGATTATTAAAATATTAGATAAAACAGGCAATTCAATGGTTTTGTCTGTGGGAAAATTAAGAGTGCAAGCTTGGTTTTGAGTTCTTGTATTTATTAACTTTGGCTCCTCTTTCTGACCTTGGCTCTTCCTCACAGAATCAAGAAATTTAATATCTTTCCTATCACCAATCAGAATTAAAAAAACAAACATTCGGTCGTTATATTAAAAACAGCTCACCTATATCAAATAAAACTAAAGAATCATCTAATGCATTTTTTGCATAACTGAATTAAAAATTGCATTGTCGTTTTTTTAAAAAAAGTAACACTTGCCACAGTTAAATCCCCAATCGATGATTTAGCACTCAATACCTAAAGCAATGCCTCTATAAATTGATCAACATGGAATGTCATCAATGCCTTGCTACATCAGGCCAAAAGTTGATGAAAAGAAGATTAAAGAAGGAACGATAAGTATGAAGCAGAAGAAACTACTGAAATATATTCTGATTGCCATGATCTCAGGAATACTGATTGGTTGGGCTTTTCATAGCACTTTAACGACTGCACAAACCACAGAACTTGCAGCCTATTTTAAAATTGTGACCAATGTATTCTTAAGATTAATTAAAATGATTATTGCACCCTTAGTGTTTGCAACAATCGTTTCTGGTCTGCTCTCGATGGGAAAATCCTCATCTCTGGGATCAATTACCTTAAAAGCCATGAGTTGGTTCATTGGTGCATCATTTATTTCACTTTTACTGGGCATGGGCTTAGCCAATTTATTCCAGCCCGGCGCTGGAATGAATCTCACCGTTCCTCAAACAGCAGTTGATATCGGTGTCAGTGCGACAAGTCTGAGCTTAGAAAGCTTCATTACGCATATTTTCCCGCGTAGTTTTGCTGAAGCCATGGCCAATAATGAGATATTACAGATTTTGGTTTTCTCAATTTTCTTTGGTTCTGCACTTGCCTATGTGCAACATCAAAGTGAAGTGACCGTCATTGGTAAAATTATTGATGAACTCTGCAAGGTCATGTTCCGAATTACAGATTATGTCATGGCATTTGCCCCTATCGCCGTTTTTGCAGCCATTGCCTCCGCGATTACCATCCAAGGCCCTAAGCTGATTATCGATTATAGTATTTTCATTGGACAGTTCTATGTAGGATTACTGCTGCTTTGGACTCTCCTGATTGCTTTCGGCTATATCTTCTTGAAAAAAGATATTTTTAAATTGATGCGAATCGTGCGTGAACCCTCCATGTTGGCATTTGCGACCGCAAGTAGCGAATCGGCTTATCCAAAAACCATGGAAGCTTTGGAGAAATTCGGTGTGCCTAAACGCATTACCAGTTTCGTGCTCCCTTTAGGTTATTCTTTCAACCTCGACGGCTCGATGATGTATATGGCATTTGCTGTGTTATTTATTGCACAAGCCTACAACATTGATTTAAGTTTTTCCCAGCAAGCACTCATACTCTTTACCCTCATGATTACGAGTAAAGGGATTGCAGGTGTTTCACGAGCATCTATTGTGGTGATTGCCTCCACTCTGGCTATGTTCCAACTTCCTGAAGCCGGTATTCTATTAATTTTAGCGATTGATCAGTTTTTAGATATGGGCCGTACGGCAACCAATGTGATTGGAAATAGTATTGCAACGGCCGTGATTGCACGCACTGAGGGCAATAAAGATGAGTTTACGGAGCAAGAAGGCATCATGGTGAACAACCTTCCTCCTGCAAACCAATTGGCCGATAACAGTTAGAATTATTTATAGAGAAAATAAAAGGTGATTTTTAAATAGTAAGTAAAGTCCTTTATTTACTATTCATAAAATCACCTTATTTATTATTAAAATATATCTCACAATGATTAAATAAAATAATCCATAAAATCCAATTATTTATTTTTCTGAATTAAAATATTCCAAATATAATCAATTCGATTTGAAAATGACATTTCACGCTTAACCAGATAGACATCTTGGAATAAATAGTACTGCTTACCGTCCAGTACTTTTAATTTATTTTCTTGAATCTCTCTTTCAACCAATAATTTCGGCAGCCATGCCACACCTAAACCTTGCAATACCAACTCTTTTAAATCACCTGCATTATCCGTCTCATATAAAGTTCTATAATCCAACTTATTTTCAATCGCTTCATCCACACAGTTTCTTAAATATGCTTGTTTACTATAAGACAACAAAGGAAAAGACTGATCGAGTGAATATTTGGCAGTCCCGTCATGATCTAAGGCTGTCACAGGGAGGATTTCCATTTCAACAATTTTATAAAATTCGAACAAAGAACGATCGAATTGTTCTAATGTTTTTTGATCACAATAACTGATTAAAAAATCACACGAGCCATCTTTTAATAAGCGCATCCCCTGTTTGAAATTTGAGGCAATAATTTCCAATTTTAAGTCCGTCATATCCATCGCTAACTCCTGAATAAAGCGGGGGAAAAACTGGGTAATGAGCGAGTGTGACACTGCAAACTTGACGGTTAACTCATCATGTTTCACATTCTTTTCTAAATACTTTATTGTTGTAGTTAGTTGATTTTGTATGTTTTTTGCCGAAGCCAGTAAAACTTGCCCTGCTTCTGTGAAATCAATATTTTTACTATATCTTTTCAAAATTTGGAAACCCAATGAGTTTTCAATATTCTGAATTCTGCGCGTAAAGGCAGACTGCGTGACATGTCGTAGAGCTGCTGCTTGAGATATCGATTTTTCTTGCTCTAACGCAAGTAAATCTTCAATCCATCGAATTTCTAAAGTCATAACTCATTCTTCACTCATCCTTTGATCAATTATAATCTATTATGCAAAAAATGCATGTAGTAATATATTTTTACATTAGAAAAAAAACCGTTCGCACTTTAATATTGATTTATTCGAGATTAGAGTCTATTTAAATGAACATTAAGATTAACACACGCGTTGAAAAGGATTTATTAGGATATAAAGAAATTCCTGCTCATTGCTATTATGGCGTACAAACTTTAAGAGCTTTAGAGAACTTTAATTTAAGCCCAAATAAACTCAATCAATTCCCTGTTTTTATTAATGCCCTTGCAATGGTTAAAGCTGCATGCGCAGAAGCCAATTTTAAACTCAATAAACTTGAAGAAAATAAATACAATGCCATTCAATATGCATGTGAACAAATTATTAATTATAAATATCATGACCAATTTCCAATTGATATGATTCAAGGTGGTGCTGGAACGTCCACCAATATGAATATCAATGAAGTACTGGCTAATATTGGCTTAGAACATTTAGATCATTTAAAAGGCGAATATCAATATTTACATCCAAATAATGATATTAATATGTCTCAGTCAACCAATGATGTTTATCCAACGGCAATTAAAGTAGGTTTAATTTTTGCAATAGAGCAATTGAACGGCCCGTTTCAAAATTTAATTCAAAGTTTTAAGAACAAGTCAGATGAGTTTTCACATATCTTAAAAATGGGCCGAACCCAATTGCAAGATGCCGTTCCAATGACCTTAGGTCAAGAATTTGGCGCATTTGCAAATACCTTACAAAATGATTTAAACAAGCTTAATGACATCATGCCGTCTGCTTTAAGTGTTGTAAATTTGGGTGGAACAGCAATTGGAACAGGGATCAATACCGAAGTTAAGTATCGTGAATATGCCATCGCAGCATTGTCTGAAATTACGCAAAAGCAGATCAGCAGTTCACCTGATTTAATCGAAGCAACCTCAGATATGGGGGATTTCGTTTTATTATCGAGCTTCTTAAAACGTACCGCGACTAAACTCTCAAAAATTGCCAATGACCTGCGCTTGCTGTCTAGTGGCCCTCGTACTGGTCTGAATGAAATCCATTTGGAACCGCGTCAACCAGGCAGCTCAATTATGCCTGGCAAAGTGAACCCTGTTATTCCAGAAGCAATGAATTTAGTGTGTTTTCAAGTGATTGCAAATGATTTGGCCATTACTTTGGCGGCCGAAGCAGGTCAGTTACAGCTCAATGCGATGGAGCCGTTAATTGCTTTTAAACTGTTCGAATCGATCGATTTGTTAAGTAAAGCTATGCAAATGTTCCAACATAAATGTATTGAAAACATCCGTGCCAATACTGAACACTGTCAGGCAAATGTAGATAATTCAATCGGCATTATTACTGCACTCAACCCATATTTGGGTTATGAAACAACGACTCGTATTGCAAAACAAGCGAATGAAACTGGTCAAAGTGTATTGGCTTTAATTAAAGCTGAAAACCTATTGTCTGATCAAATTTTGGCTGATGTGCTATCGATCAAAAATATGGTTCATCCTCAGCAATCTTTATCATAATTTATTAGCATTTCGTCTTTTTAAAAAGGGATCTCATCAGAGGTCCTTTTTTATAGAAAAGAAAAGTATGCTATGTGACTCGTACTAGCTGAACATTTTGATGCCATAAAGTTCTTTTTTAAATACAAAGTTTTCCGAGTCATAAAAAAAGAACTTGATATAAATCAAGTTCTTTTTCACTTCATACAATATTTAGTTATTGTATAGTCTAAAATGGATATACACACCAAAATAATATTAATACATATATTTCATTAACTTATATCATTATGTAATGTATTTTGTAAAAATTCAATGAGAAATTGCTTAAAAATTTACACTTTTTTATTACACTGAAATTTAGTGTTAATTCGCAAGCTATGAAAAAACAAATATACTAAACTGGAACATAAGCCTGAGCTAAACGCTTTTCTGTGGAAGCCTGTGTTGTGTAGAAACGCTCTTGGATGGCATATACAAAATTCTTCAAGGACTCTTCGTCTGTAATCGTGTATTTACCATTTGCATCTGTAGGTAAGCCCAAGGTTTGAATATAGCTATGTAAGCTATTTTGAACTTGAGGGCTATATGAATTGTAAGTATCTAATGCTTTAGCGATATTCTTACGATTTGGAATCCCCACTTTGTCTTCAGTGTATGAGGGATCAACAGCTAATAAACTGCCCAATTGAAAAAATTGTGTTACTTCTGCGGTTGTCGCTGCTCTATAAAGGGTGTTTAATCCTTTAAAAATACTATTCATGGCACTTAAGCTTTTAAAATATAAATGCCCCGTATTTTTATCAAAAATTGCATCTGGAGAATCGGTCAAAACGACAATAGGATTATCCAACACTTCAGGCTGATTTGAAAAACTTAAAGTCTTTCTATAAATTTTTGCGCTAGGCAAAACTTTTTGGATATAGTAAAAATCATCGCTCTGACGCTTAAAAATTAAATACTTAATATCTTTATACTGAACAGCACTGATGGTCGGCAATGAGGTATTTACTTTTCTTTCTAATTCTAGAATAGGGTTTGTTACATCAGTCAACGTGTTTAAGTCCACTTTAAACCAATCACCATTTCGGGCTATCGCTGTTGGTGTGTAAGAAATAGTATTTAAAGTAGTCGGTAATAAACCAGCATAAAAATTAGGACAGTTTTGACCAGACAAAACGACATGAAACTTCGCATTATTACGTGAATACAGAAAATTCATTACCACCCCTTAGTCTAAAATTAAAAATGTATACTCGTTCACTTTTGTAAGAGCAATATAACTTCGCATATCACCATTACTATCTTCAAAAAGCTCATCAATAGTTTTTATTTCTTTCTTAGAAATTACCAAAACTTTTGAATCATCTATATGTTTTATAAAATAAAATTTATATCCCAATACTAAAAAGATTGGATTAAAGTAAAAAAATCGAGTCCTAGCTAGGACGATTAGCATTAATACAAAGAAAAGTATGAATGACTTCAATGTAGGTAAACTAATGGCAACAAATGCATAACCTAAATAAATTGGAAGATAAAAGTCATTTGCCTGCTCAAATTCTTTTACTTTTTTTCTCTCTATAACATCCTGATCTAAATACTTTAAACTAAATTTAATCGAAAAAAATGAAAGAAACAGCAAAGCTATCAGATAAATTACATAGACAACATATGTAATTGACTCAGTTATAAATTTTTCACTAAATCTAAGATTTTCATGGCTAAGTAAAAGTGAGATTAGATACTTGACCCACTCCCACTTCAACCAAACTGTTTCTTCATGAGAAATCAGAAAGATTAAGCCTGCTAAGGCGATGGAAATAGCAGTCAAAACTATATGTAATAGATGTTTCATGCTAAATCTCCATCTGCAATCAAAGTCTATTGTGCTTAATTTTCATCCCATTTCATAGCGTGAAGAGACACAACTTGACGCATTAACACTTTATTCGTTTTGCTCAAAATTTTTAGCCATATGCTCTTCCGCATCTCGAATAGAAATCTGACCATTCATCAGCATAGGTAAGAGCCAATCTCGTAACTCTTCTAACTTTTGGTTTTCCATACTTCTAATAAAGATCATCTCATTGTATTTTGAAACGATATTATCGTATTTTTCTATAAGCTCTTTTGGAGGATAAGCTAACTTTAGGGAATATAAGTCATTTTTCGTAATTGAGCCAAAAGTTGTTCCTTCTGAGTTTCTTCTATCAAATACCTGTTTAAAGTATTTCATCACATAAAAAAGAAACCCATCAAATCCATCTTTACTATTCAGTGCAGCTAAGCCTCGACCAATACAACAATCAGTATTCGCTATATTCATGTCCCCGACTGGTGCACGTACACTTAACAGGATATCGCCCTTTTTGGCCATCCTAGATGGAGCCGTTGTAAATTGACGAACAGATGGAAATAACCAACCGAAATCTGTAGAACCTTGGAAAAATATTGCTCCATTACCTTCATTATTATACGAAGAACCTTCAGGAGATTGCCCCATGGTTATATTTGCGATATCTGATAATTCTTTAACAGACCAGTTTTCAGGGATTTTTCTATTCAATATTTGGTTATGAACCATTTCTCCACCTGAAGATTTATATTGCTCATTTTCACCATCAGGGAAATCAAACTGTATAAACCAATAATCAAATAATAGCCTCGCTTTATTCTCTAGCTCAAGATTAATACGATTATTATTGGCAATTATTTTTTCAATCAGATAGGCTTTGTTGCATAAATATGTAAGCATCTGATTTAAATAGATTTAATTTTGGATCAAAAAATAATCAAAACTTTTAAAATCATATAGTTATGAAATCTTTGTGCAACAAAGCCATTAGAAATGTTTTTCTCTTCATACACAAATCTGTATTTAAAACACCAATAGGAAGCTGTCCAAATCCATCTAAGATCTGATCACAAAATTTAAGTCACCTTAATCTTTTTGCAGCCTTAAGTAAAGATATACAGAGTTTTTGAAAAAAGCATAGGTCTAGATAATCAAGCTAGATTTTTTAGAACTCCACATTG